>Ga0081527_100038_pt1 | contig 132996 bp, 97 predicted proteins | sample HotLakmasection5_FD_70992 | JGI IMG/M metagenome (GOLD analysis project Ga0081527, IMG submission 70992) | Hypersaline microbial mat communities from Hot Lake, Washington, USA - Section #5 (SPADES assembly) (version 2) | ecosystem: Environmental > Aquatic > Non-marine Saline and Alkaline >...
TGGGTGTCGCGACTCAAGGGCCACTGGACGGGCTTAAGCGGCCGGCAGATTGTTGAAACGCCGTGAGCGGGCTGGCGCATACGAGGCCGCTTCCGTCGTCACGCCGTCCGCGATGAAGGCGTCGCGTCTACGAGAAGCGAATATTGTGGATAATGAGAAATGGGCAAAATTATATTATTATTTCAGTGCGTGTTTCGGCGAATCCGGCATGGTGCGCTTCATGAACGCATCGAACAGGGGAACGGTAAAAGCGGTATCTCCATGTTGCGGGCTATAGACCATGCCTTTGCCAATCAGGCTGGCTCGCAAGGGGGCCACACGTTCTGACGTAGCGCCTAGCAGCTTGGCGATATCCCCTGATCGTTGAGGGCCAGCTCCCAGTTCGGCCATAGCCCGAAGGTAGTCTTTCTCGCGGGGTGTAAGGCGATCGAAGCGCACCCGGAAGAAGCTTGTGTCCAGGCTCGCAATGGCCGACCTACTGGCCTCAACCACAACATCCCCGCTGATCGGACTCTTCGTGGCGGTGTTCCAGCAGTGAGATCCCCATTCTTGCAGAAAATACGGATAGCCTTGTGTGTGGCGGTAGATGGCGGCCAAAGCCTGTCTGGAAAACGCAACGCCCTCGTCACGCATGGGCTCCTGAAGCGCTGTCCGGGTATCCGCCTCCGACAGCGGTCCCACCACGGGAAACGTGAAAAGTCGTTCCGCATAGGACTTGGCACGACCGGTCTTCCCGGCTAACTGAGGGAGACCTGCGCCGATGATCATGAGCGGGAGCCCTTCCTGCGCAATTCGGTGTACGGCCATTATGAGCGCGCCCAACTCCGTTTCTGACAGATATTGCATCTCGTCAATCAGGATGGCGACAGCGGTGCCTGCTTCCTGAGCCGCAGCGGCAAGAGCCAGAAACATGTCGGCCAGGTCGGACTCAATCTGGCCACTGTCCGCCACGCCTCGTTCACGCGGTCCCTCCACTTGCAACTCCGTCTCACCAATCCTAACTTGCACGGTGCTCAAGAAGCTGTGCAATACCCGCATCCCACGCCGCACGCGCTCACCACGCGCCTCGCTTTCATCCAGACGCAGAAGCAAGCGCCGCAAGCCGGGCGCCAAAAGCCGGGTCAGTTTGTCGCCCTCTTGTGCCTCGACCATCAGGCACTGATAGCCCTCGGCCTCAGCCTGGCGCCGGATTTCTACCAATAGGACGGTCTTGCCCACGCCACGCAAACCGACCATCATGGGGCTTCGCTCAGACCGGCCAGCCCGGATGCGATGGATGGCCAGAATGGCTTGGTCGAGTATGTCCTTACGGCCCGCCAGTTCAGGGGGGCGCGTTCCCGCCCCTGGCGAGAAAGGGTTGCGCAAACGATCCATAAATCACCTCATTTAAAGGCAAATGTAGCCTTCTTATCTTAAGTGTCAATAAGATTGATAAACTATAATAAATTAAGTACATGTGGGGTTTCCATATAGCATCCGGGATCTCGATGGCTGAATGCATGAGGATGTTTAATCATTACTCGTTCATCCAGAGATTATTACGCAACACCCGCTGCTATTTCACCCTCCCTGTTTTCCCCCTGGGCGGATCATTGTTCAGCACAAGATCAACTCCCGCTTGTCAGGATGCGCCTATTGTTTACAGCTTCGCCAGATGACGGCGGAAGATCAGGAGTCCTGCCCCTATCAACACCAACAGGGCCGATGACGGTTCAGGAATGACGATGCCCAATGCATCGCGCAGATCGTTGGATACCCGAAACTCATCCAGTAAATATTCGGCACTGGCTGAAGAATTGTTGTAGCGCAGGATGAAGTGCGTCAATCCGCCGCCAATCCCCATGCTTTCATCAATCAGCAACGCCGGCGCGCCCAGCGTCGTTGAAGAGGGATTGACCCACATCTCCAACTGATCATAGTGGTTGTTGGCATCGCCGCTGGTGCCGTCTTTGGAAAGCCGTCCGACCAGAAAATAGGTGGTGCCTTGAACAATGGTGATGCTGCTCGACGTGGTATCAAAACCGCTAGAGTCCAGACGCGCGGAGAATTCCGCCGTTGATTGAGATGTCCCCGTTGTTGTAGTTCAACCCGCCGGCCACGACTGAAAAAGCGGAATTGTCGCCGAAGGTTTGAGTCCATCCCGCCGTCCATCCATCTCCCGCTGCTCCTTGCCCGTTAAGTGCGCCTGGCGCATACGCCTCGAGTCCGTCGTACACGATAGACCCGTGTGCGATGGACATGCACCCCATGACAAGCGCCAGACTCACGGAGGCATATCCCGTGCTTATCCTGTTGCGAATACTCCTGACTAATTTCATGGCTTATCCCGCTAATTTCTTCATATGACTAATTACCTATGCCCCGATGCCGCTTCCATAAGCCCAGCAGACCAAACGCCATGGCCAGCAGGCCCATTGTGCCGGGTTCGGGGAGAATCGCCCAATTGAGGGTCAAGATCGTTTCGTCGCCCGAGGATCCGGGCACAAAGAAAAAGCGAGCGCCATCGCCGACGTTAGGGGTCAGTGCGACCGTGATCGTTTGGTTGTTGTCATCATTAAGAAAAGACGTCAGGGCTGAGCCCGAAATCTTATACAGGTAGCGATTGCCTGGCTGCACTATAGATATGCTTGATGGGCCTAAATTGCCGAGCGACAAGGCGGTGGCGAGGTTCATGCCGATGTTGTCGCTGACAAAAGATCCTGCCGTATTGCGGATTTCCGGAAAATGGCCCGGCGCATTGTTATAGGTCAAGCTGTTGGCTGAATAAACCTCGTTCGGGGAACCGTCGACAATGCCGAAGAGGTTGATGTTGTCGTTGTTGCCACCGTTACTTTGAATCTGTAATGTCGCACCTAGTATCGTAGCGCCTGAAGGGAGGGCAGACAGATCAAACTGGAAATAGGCCTTATGAAGAAAGTTCGGCGAGTTGCCTCGCACTTTGAGCATTCCAGGCGTATTCGTCTCGACCGTATCGGCTTTGTTTGCGTTATCCCATCCAGCGGTGACAAAACTTGGATCCTGACCCACTACGGTGAGCACCGCAGCATAAGCTGAGGGATCGGCGACCATGACCCCGACGATGCTTGATGCGAATAGAAGTCTTTTAAGTATGTTCATCATGTCATTCTCCTGTTCGGCGTCGAATCCACCAGCAGATCGCACCTATGAAAACAAGGCTCATGGTTCCCGGTTCAGGGATGTAATAGACATTGAGCACGGTCTCATCGCCTCCATTGCCCGGAATAAAGAATTGGGCAGCAGCCTGTCCCTCATCCGGGGTAAGCGCCATCGTGATAATGCCGTTCGAGTCTGCGCCAACAAAAGTGGCGAGTTGGCTATTGGAGACGGTGTAAGTGTAGCGGTTGCCAGGCTGCGCCACAGAGACACTGGACGAACCCAGATTGCCAAAAAACGAAGATGTGTTCGTATCCATGCCCGCATTGTCGCTGACAAATGTCCCGGCAATGTTGTAAATGGCCGGAACATGTCCCGGTGCATTGTTATAGGTGAGAATGGCCGGGTCATAATTTTCATTCGGTGCTTCATCAAGAATACCGTACAGATTGATACTGTCGGCTGCACTGTTATTGCTCTGAACGGTGAATGAAACATTGGTGATCGTCGCGCCAAAAGGGAGGCTGGATATGTCGAAGCGCATATACGTCTTCCATAAAAAATTAGCAGAGTTTCCTCTCACTGTGCGATTGCCCGTCTGTACGGTGTCGGCCTTGGTTGTGTCGTCGAAGCCGGCAAGCACATGCATGTCATTCGTGCCGACGAACGTCATCAAGTCGGCGCGAATGCCGGATGCAATGCATGCAATGATGCCCATTGCGATATTGCAAAGTAGGGAGTGTCTCATGTGGGTGGCTCTCCTTTTTGTGTGAACAAATTGATGAAAAAGTATCTATATTCCATTATACAGTCAAGTGCCGATATAGGTTTAGTTCGTATTAGATCATTCTGCTATTGACGTTCTGTTTATGGTCTGTAGAATGTATAGGCGAAATGGGGTTGCATTTCATGAATAAAGCCAAATACATAGCGGTCGCAGAGCGATTGGAGCAGCGTGTGCGGCAAGGGGATTATCTTGTGCAGCCGATACCCAGCGAGCGGCGATTGGCGTCCGAAGTAGGTGTGAGCACGATGACGGTTCGCAAAGCCATTCAGAAACTACTGGATGAAGGATTGTTGACGCGCGAACCGGGCGGACGTTTGCAAGTGCTTCGCCGGGGGCATCAAGGTCGTGGCGTTGCTCATTTAGCTATGTTGGTTCCCGCTTTCGAGTCTTCGGAGGAATTGGCTTGGCAATCCTCTATTGCCCGTACCGCCACGGAGTTTGCGTGTTCGTTGCGCACCATCGGATATGCGCACGGCGATGATCCGGTCATTTTACAAACGTTGCGCGAATTTGACGGAATATTTTTTATGCCCATGCCGGGGCCTCCATCCCCGGCTATTTGCGACGTGTTGCAACAGCAGGAGCGGGCGTTGGTGGTTCTGGACCACGATTGGACGGATTATAATGTGCCGTCATTGCGCCGTTATCCGATGTCGGCGGTTCGTATGCTGTTGGACCATTTGTTCGAAATCGGCTGCCGCTCAATGGCTTGCCTGAATACGCAGCCGGAAGACCCGATTGTGCTTGGACGCATCCATCAATGGCGGATGTGGATGGCCCGTCATCGTGTGCAAGGCCCGTTGATTCATGCGCCTGTCCGGCCTTTTGACGAACCTGCTTCCGCCGCGTTTGAAGCGGTTACACAATTTCTGGATCGAAATGCAGACATCCCCGACGCTATCTTCTGCATCACCGAACGGGCCGCGCTGGGCGCGGTTAGAGCGTTGGCGGATCATGGCTTAAGCGCAGGGCGTGACGTGGCGGTGTGTTCCGTAAACGGGCAGCTTACCCGTTACACGGTTCCGTCTATTACGTCGGCCGCGCGTCCGGATGTCACGTCCTTGATTGCAACGTGTATAGACTGGATGTGCGCGGTTCCCCACACGCCATGGATTGGCCCGTTGTTGGCCGAACCGGCCGATCTGTCGCTGGAAATTCGCGATTCAACCCGGCGCGCAGCGCCTAGCCTTAAAAAAAACTAGTTTATATTTAAGTTCATGAACCATACATCACAACCCCGGGAGCACTTATGAAAAGATATATACAATTCCTTGTAGTATGCTGCGCTGTTATTTTAGCCGGTACCCGCGAAAGCGAGGCACAGTCGTCTATCCAATTGATTCAGCCCGATGCGCCGACTGGAGGCTGGAACTTCCATGACGGACGGGAATTTCCCGGCGCGAAAGGATCGTTGGCTCTGGAAAAAGAAGGAAGCCCGTCGCGCGGTCCGGCGTTGGCGTTGCAAGGGGATTTTTCCGGAGGCGGCAATTACGTATCTATGGGGCGTTCCGTCGAGCCGATTGATCCACGCATGATTTCATTTAATCTACGATATCCCGGCGCGTCTTCCTTGAGTATGCGGCTGGAAGACGCCAACGGCACCACGCATCAACTGGTCCTTGAAATCGAAAAGCGGGATGCCTGGCAGCGAATTCAATTTCCCGCGGAAGCATTTTTCAAAAATATAGGCACGCCCAACGCTGTGCGCGGGGTGCAAAAATACGAAAAATGGGGCGGCACACGCGGCAATTTCGCGCCTCCGTTAAAAGCAATTACAGTGATCCTGAGACGGAATCATGTTCAAGAAGGCCATACGTCCGGTTCTTTGCGTGTAGCCGACTTCGAAATCAGCGGCGTTAGCGCAGAGGAAAAATCCGCCGCCAAAGGCGACACCGTGCAACAGACTGTGCGCTTGGATGATCTCTTGCGCTTTGGATTTAACGATTGGAAATTCTATAAAAGCCATAACGGCACGAAAGCTGGCGTGGACGTAGTAAAAGACCAACCGGAAGCCGGTCAATATGCCCTCAAATTTCATGCGGATTTTTCGCAGGAAGGCCATTATGCCGGTTTTGTGAAAAGCTTGGATACGCTGCAAATAGATTCCGTGGAAGCGATTCACCTGCGCATGATGTCGCCCAACATGCGCATGTATACCGTGCAAATCCAGGACGCCAGCGGACAGACGCATCAGCGTAAATGGATCCCGATCGAAGGCGACGGACAATGGCGGGATGTGACGATCCGGCCGGATGCCATCGTGGGGGTGGAGAAATGGGGCGGCGCCAATGACGGCAAACTGCATCAGCCCGTGAAAGGGCTAACCATTCTCGTCAATCCCGACACCAAAAATGACGTGCTTGCGCCGGAGTTGTGGCTGACGGATATCCGCGCGGATGTAACACAAGCTGGCGCATCGGATGCCCCTGCCTTTACGGAAGATTTTGAAAAAACCGACGTCTTGTCCGATTGGGAAACACGCGGCGATGCAAAGCGACAGACCGGCGACGCGATGCAAGGCGAAGCCGCTTTGCGCTTAACCCGCCCGCTGACACAAGTCAACGAGCCTAACACCGCGACAGGCCCGGCTTTTCCGGCTGCCCCGGGCACATGGACCGTATCCGGCGCGGCGCGCGCTGAAATTCATTCACCGGACAGCTCGTATCATGGCGCACTGCATGTGGCATGGTTGGACGGCAACGACAAAGTTCTGGAACGCAAAACCATTCAGGAAACCTACAACCAGCCGACCTGGCGCGCGTTCCGCGAGCAAGTGACTGCTCCATCGGGCGCGGTGGCGGGACGCCTGGAACTCTCCATGCATAAAACCTACGGATGGTATGAAGTGGATGATCTGGCCGCGGTGCGCGTGGCCACGGCCCCGTTGGAAACAAAAGTGGATCGTGTGATCATCAACGCGGATGCGATCGGCACATTATTCCTGCCGGAACAGCCGGTGGTCTTAAATACGCTTGTGCGCACGCGTAAACCGCTGGAAGACGCGGAACGGCGCGCCACCTACGCCATAACGGACTACTGGGGCGCGGAATACGTCACCGGCGAATTAATGTTGGAGTTTGAGCGATTCCGCGATGGTCATTTTACGTATCGCGCGGCGATTGACGCCTCCGCAGCCGACTTGCCGCTGAATAAATATTTTGGCGTGACGATGACGGTGGATCCGGACAGTGAAGCATTTCTCGGCTTCCGCTCCTTCGCGCGGCTGCCTGAAGCGCCGTCGCATCAATATGCGCACGACAAAATCCCTTTCTCTCTGCGCAACTGGGATCCGCGCGTGGCGGGTTATGTTGATATCGCGGCGCGTATGGGTTTTCGAAAAGTGAATTCGTGGGGGGATTTGAACTTGAACCAGTTGGAGAAATCCAACATCCACCGCGCCGAGGATTTCCGCAAATACGGTATGAAAGTGGAAGTCGGCCACCGCGGCGTAAGTATGGTTGAAAACGGCCGGATCGAGGTCATGGACAAACTGCACGAAGGCTCCGTGGCCCTTGTGAAGAACGTGGGCGATCTGGCGGCGTACTACTGTCTGGGTAACGAGCCGCACGGCGATCTGGAGCAAATCCGCCATAATGTCCAAGCCTACAAGATCGTCTACGAAGCGATCAAGGCGACGGATCCGGATGCGTTTGTGGTGAGCACGTCCCACGGCCCGGATGAAACCTATTTTGAAGAGGGGTATCATCAATACTGTGATGCCTACGATTTCCATATCTATGAGTCGTATCGCGGCATGCCAAGCCGTATACAAAAATTTAACGAGCTGGGCGAAAAATACGGCGCGGTCAAACCGGTATTCTGCACCGAGATGGGTGTAAACAGCCAAGGCATGACGCGTCATTTTGTCGGCGTGGAAATGATTAAGAAATTCACGACGTTTTTTGCCTACGGTGGCGCGCATGTATCGTGGTTCACGATCATGTATCCCGATCCGCAGGGTACAATCTTCGGGAGCTCGGCCGAGGCGCACAATATGTTTGATGCCCGCTACCGCACCTACAGCCCGAAGCTGGATGCGATTGTGCATTATCATTATTTGAACAGCTATCTGGATAAAACATTGGTGGATAAAACCCGCGTGGATAACGGGACGGAACAGTATCTGTTTGCCAATGACCAAGGGGAATGTCTGCAGGTGATCTGGAACGACGAAAACAGCGAATCCGTTTGGGTGCCATTGCCGAAAGGCGCGGATGTCCGCATGATCCGTATTGACGGGCATGACGCGAAGCTGCGCGCCTCGGATGGAGGCATCGGCGTGCTGGCGGGCAACGAACCGATCCTTCTGCTGTACGATCAAGCAAAGCCTGCATTGACGCCCGTGGAAGCAGGTCGCATGCGGCTGGTGTCTGTGGTGCGGCCTTTGGTCCGGGGTGAAGAAATGATCCTCGATGTGGAAGGCACGGACTTGACGCCGGATCGGGTGCGGGTGGAACCCCCGCCGCGCTGGACTGTCAACGTCGAATCTTTGACGGAACAAGCCGTGCGTGTGCGCGTGACCGCCCCGCGTGACACGTCGGCCCGCGAAGGCCGCATTTTGATTCAACGGCTGGGAGCCGATGGGGTATTGGATGGCGAGTTGCCTGTGGCTATTCCGTTAACCGGGCGCATTGCTACCCGACTGCTCCCGTCTGTTCAAGCCGAAGATGATACGCCTATGGTCCAACTGGAAATCAGAAACCACGGCGATGAAGAACTGGCTTTGACCTGGGCGTTGGGGATTGACGAACAATTCCCCATCACCGACGGGTCGTACAAGCTGTCCCAGCCCCAGCCGCCGACTGCGTTTTTCGGCGAAGCGGCAGCCGGGGAAGTACAAATAGCGCCGGGCGATAAAGAAGTCGTGCGCGTGCCGGTCAGTAGCGCGGATGCAGCTACGGTATACCGGGTGTCTTCCATGGTTACGGACCGCACCGGCGCGTCCTTGAAAAACGAGCGGTACATGGGCGGATTCGCCGGGATCCATCGCGCCGAAGGCGCAATTAAAATTGACGGCAAACTGGATGACCAAGCCTGGGCGAATGCCACGGTTATTGACGTCAACCGTCCTGAACAACGCTATGTCCTTCCGCGCCTGATCAAGGAAACGGCGCCGTGGGCCGGCCCCGATGATTTATCGGGTCGTCTGCGTATGCTGTGGGACGACGAGAACTTATATGTCGCCATGGAAGTGAAAGATGATGTATTCGCGGGCGGGAAGGCTTCCTCTTCGTTATGGAATCAAGACGGATTGCAGTTCATGTTTGATCCCAGTCGCATCAGCGACCAGAAGCCCGGCGCCTATGATTATTCCATGGGCATGGGAAAAGATGGCACGAAAGTATGGCGCAATTGGTCCGCGTCCCCGGCTGTTATGGCCGGTCTGGCCGAGGACGTAAAGCTGGCGATCCATCGTGACGATGATTCGACGGGAAACATGACCTACGAAATCGCTTTTCCATGGGCGTCGCTCGCTCCCTTCGAGCCCGACGTGGGAGGCAATTTAGGCATGGCCGTCATCATCAATGAAGACGACGGCGCAGGCCGATTCGGCTTCATGAGTTGGTTCGGCGGGGTGCATTCGAAGGAATTGGACCTGCTCGGCGATTTGATCCTGTTGGGTGAGTAATTGCCTGGAGGGACGCGCTCCGTCGCGTCCTTCTCTGATGAGTGTGTTCGCGTGGGAGTCACGGGCAGGACGGAGCCTGCCCCTCCGTGTCGTCCGTTAGTGAAAGGAATGACTGTGTTACGATGAAACCGAATATCTTGTTTTTATTTAGTGATCAGCACAAAGCGTCTGTTGTCGGATACGAACATCATCCTGACGTGCGGACCCCGAATCTGGATCGCTTGGCGCGGGAAGGCACGCGTTTTTCGCGCGCGTATTGCCAGGATGCGGTGTGCGTGCCGTCGCGTTGCTCGATGCTGACCGGGCTGTATCCACGGACGCTGGGCTGTCTCGCTAACGGGGATCGCAGTTCCGTCATGGAGCAAGTGGTATCGCTGCAATCCGCCCTGCAAGCCAATGGGTACCACACGGCGGCGTTTGGCAAACGACACACGTTTTTGGGCTGTGACGCTGGCTGGAGCGAAGTCGCCGGCCACTTGCCGGATGAATCGGAGGAAAATTATCTGACGTGGATCGAGGCCAAAGGACTGGGTGAAGTGTTTGCGCGGGATTGGGGCGCGGAATGGGGACATGCCCCGCCGGGCAGTATCCGCGAAGGCCAGCCACGTCCCTGTGCCCCGCTGTCCGCGCAAGTCAGCGAATTGCCGCCCGACGCCACCATGGAAGCGTTTACCGCGCAACATACCATCGAGTACATCAAACGCCGCGCGGCGGACGGGCAGCCTTTTTTCTGCTGGGCGAATTTTATCCGACCGCATCAGCCCTACACCCCCCCGAAAAAATACATGGAACGGTTTGACACCTCCAAATGGGGCCAAGGCGCGAATGTTAATGACGGAATTGCCAAACCCGCCAGTTTCGATGAACCCGCGGATCGTCTCCCGCCAGCATTGCGCACGCAGCGCGAGTCGGTGGACGGTACCTGGTGTCTCAAGCGATGCCACGAAGACGAACAGCTTTTCCGCCATGGCTTGGCTTGCTACTACGCCTGCGTGGAGGAAGTTGACACCTTAATCGGCGATATCCTCGATGCGTTGGAGCAGGCGGGTCTGGCCGAAAACACCATCGTAATTTATGCCTCCGATCATGGCGAATTTGTCGGCGCGCACGGCATGATGGAAAAATGCGCGTGGGGCCACAATGTGTATGAAGACAGTTTGCGTGTGCCGTGGGTTGTGCGCTGGCCGGGGCATATCCGCGCAAACGCCGTATGCGATGGATTGGCGGAGCTGGTGGACCTTTATCCCACATTGCTGGATGTATGCGGAGCCAAGCGGCCGGAGTCCGCGTATGCGCTTGCCGGCCAGTCCTTGGTTCCGGTGCTGTGCGATGGCGCGCCCTTGAACCGGCCCTTCACTGTGTCTGAAAACTGGTCCCAAGCCACGGTTATCACGCCGCGTTGGAAATACGGCAAGTGGCTGGATCCCGCTCCAATCCCGCGCGATTACCGCTCCTTTGGTGATCAACTTTTTGATTTGCAGAACGATCCAAACGAAATAAACAACTGCATGCATCTACCCGAAGCAAAAAATGCTCGCGCAGAATTGGACAACGCTCTTCAATCGTGGCTACGCGCCACGCCGGACGACGGGAAACGGGCTTTAGGCGGTCTTTCTTATGAGCAATCATAAGATAGGGATGGAATGGCCCGATTTCGGGAAAACCCTGATAGCCCTTTCGTGCAAAAACGGGTGGATGCCTTGTTGACCCCGAGGCATAATTCCATTAAAGTACCGCAACATTGCATCCGGTATGGTCCCCCGGCCATGCTGCATGGTATCTAAATCCATGGGGGCCGCAAGGTCATTGATTTCAACCCGAAAGAGTAAATAGCTAAGGAGAGGTATATGTCAGTCAAAGTAGGTATTAATGGTTTTGGTCGCATCGGACGTTTGGTATTCCGCGCGGCTGTGGATAACGGCAACATCGAAGTCACGGGCATCAACGACCCGTTTATTGATCTCGATTACATGGTGTACATGCTTAAATACGACACCGTGCACGGAACGTTTAAAGGTACCGTGGAAGTCAAAGATGGCAGCTTGGTCGTGAATGGCAAGTCCGTCAAAGTGTTTGGCGAAATGGATCCGACCAAAATTGACTGGGCTTCCTGCGGCGCCGAATACGTGGTGGAATCCACCGGCGTATTCACAACGACGGAAAAAGCCAGTGCGCATTTCCAGGGCGGCGCCAAAAAAGTCGTCATTTCCGCGCCTTCCGCGGATGCGCCCATGTTTGTCATGGGCGTCAACCAGGAAAATTACAAAAGCGATATGAACGTCGTTTCCAACGCGTCCTGCACCACGAACTGCCTGGCGCCGCTGGCCAAGGTTGTGCATGACAAGTGGGGCATTGCCGAAGGGTTGATGACCACCGTGCATGCTATGACCGCGACCCAGAAAACCGTGGACGGTCCTTCCAAAAAGGATTGGCGCGGGGGCCGCGCAGCCGCCCATAACATTATCCCGTCCAGCACCGGCGCGGCCAAAGCCGTCGGCAAAGTCATTCCGTCCTTGAACGGCAAATTGACCGGCATGGCGTTCCGCGTTCCGACGATCAACGTCTCGGTTGTGGACTTGACCTGCCGCCTCGAAAAGCCCGCGTCCTACGACGAAATCAAAGCCGAAATGAAAGCCGCTTCCGAAGGCGCGCTTAAAGGCATCATGAAATATACAGACGACCTCGTGGTATCGTCCGATTTTATCGGCGAAACGTGCACGTCGGTGTTTGACGCGGATGCAGGCATCGCATTGAACGATAACTTCGTGAAACTGGTGTCCTGGTACGACAACGAGTGGGGGTACTCCAACAAGTTGTTGGATCTTGTCAGCCACATGGCGGTTGTGGACAAAGGTTAAGCGGAATACGGTTTCTTACTACCCAACGCGAAGAGGGCGGGCGGGTCCCGCCCTCTCGCCGAGGGCATCTTACGAACCCCGGAGAGTACAAAATGAACAAGCTGACCATTCGCGATGTGGAATTAAACGGCAAACGTGTGTTGATGCGCGTGGATTTTAATGTGCCAATCAAAGACGGCAAAGTCGGGGACGATACCCGCATACGCGCGGCGCTACCCACGATTCAATATGCGTTGGAACAAGGCGCGAAATCCGTGGTGTTGATGAGTCATTTAGGCCGTCCTAAAGGCAAACCCAATGCCGCGTTCAGCTTAAAACCCGTCGCCGACTACCTAGCTACACTGGTGGATGCGCCGGTGGAATTCGTCCCGGATTGCGTCGGCCAGGACGTGACTGAAAAAGCGGCCTCGCTTAAACCCGGCTCTATTCTGCTGCTCGAAAACATGCGCTTTTACCTTGAAGAAGAAGGCAAGCCCAAACTGGCGGATGACGCGACCGACGAGGATAAAAAAGCGGCGAAAGCCGATATGAAAGCCAAACAGTTGACTTTTGCGGAACAACTGGCTTCGCTCGGCGATGTGTATGTGAACGACGCGTTCGGAACAGCCCACCGCGCGCACGCGTCTACAGCCATCGTAAATAAATTCTTTAAACAAAATGTAGCCGGCTTCCTGATGGAAAAAGAAATCGCGTACCTCGGCAAAGCGCTGGCGAATCCCGATCGCCCGTTTGTCGCGATTCTGGGCGGCGCGAAAATCAGCGGCAAAATTGACGTGATTACGAACCTCATGGGTAAAGTAGATGCCTTATTGATCGGCGGCGGCATGACGTATACGTTTTTTGCGGCGCAAGGATTGCCGGTCGGCAAATCCCTGGTGGAGGAAGACAAAATTGATCTGGCCCGCGAAATCCTGGAAAAAGCCAAAGCAGCAGGCGTGCATTTGCATCTGCCCGTGGATCATGTGATCGCGGACGCCTTTAGCGCGGAAGCCAACACCGAAACCGTTGGCGTGGACGGGATCAAAGACGGTTGGATGGCGCTCGATATCGGGCCGGAAACCATTCAGGCATACGCCGCGGAAATTGCCCGGGCAAAAACCGTGGTCTGGAACGGCCCCATGGGCTGTTTCGAGATGGAACCTTTTGCCGCAGGCACATTGGAACTCGCAAAAGCGGTTGCGGATTCGGACAGTGTCAGTATTATCGGCGGCGGTGACAGCGTAAGCGCGGTCAATCGCTCCGGCTTGGCCGACCGCATGACGCATATCAGCACCGGCGGCGGCGCCAGCCTCGAGTTTCTCGAAGGCAAAGAATTGCCCGGTGTGGCGGCGTTGACGGACGCGTAGGAGTAGGAAGTAGGAAGTAAGAAGTATAAAGTGGGAAGTGGTTGTTGAAAGGATTTGAAAATGCGTAAACCGATTGTGGCGGGTAACTGGAAAATGAATAAGACCGTAGCGGAGGCGATAGACCTCGCGCAGGATATTAAACGCGATCTGGGCACAGTGTCGGACGTGGATATTGTATTGTGCCCTCCGTTCACGGCATTAAAAGCCGTCAGCGATGTCGTGACCGGCAGTCACGTAGATCTCGGCGCGCAGAATATGCACTGGGAAGCGTCCGGCGCCTACACCGGCGAAGTCGCTCCCGGCATGTTGCGCGAGTTGTTTTGCCACTATGTCATTTTAGGTCACAGCGAACGGCGCGCGTATTTCCATGAAACCGACGAAATCGTAAATAAGAAAGTCAAAGCCGCGTTAGCCGCAAATTTGCATCCCATCGTCTGCGTGGGTGAATTGCTTGAAGACCGGGACGCAGGCCGCACGGAAAAAGTGGTCGAAACGCAACTGCGTGGCAGCTTGGCGGGCTTGTCCACCCGGGAATGGGTGGATGTGATTATTGCGTATGAACCGGTATGGGCGATCGGCACCGGCCGCACAGCCAGCCCGGAACAAGCCCAGGAAGTCCATGCTTTTATCCGTGGCGTGATCAAAGACATGGCCGACGAAGCCGTGGCGGATTCCGTGCGCATTCAGTACGGGGGCAGCATGAAACCTTCCAATGCAAAAGAATTGCTGGGACAGCCGGACATTGACGGCGGCTTGATCGGCGGCGCGGCGCTCGAAGCGCGTTCCTTTGTGGACATTGTGCGCGCCGCGTTGTAATGTCCCTCTTTTGAAGCACAAAAGGGGAATAGATTATGTTGCAGATACTTAAAGCTATTATGTTTTCAATCGAGGCCATCGTGGCTATTTTGCTTATCGGGATTATCCTGATTCAGAAAACCAAAGGTGGCGGTGGTTTGGGCGTGGCGTTCGGCGGCGGAGGAAACGATTCCTTGTTCGGCTCGCGCGCGGGCAATGTCCTAACCAAAGGCACGGTTATCCTAGCGGTTATCTTTATGCTGAATACCGTGGCGCTGGCTATTATTTATGCCCGCAGTCATGACCAAACGTACATTGACCCGGCTTTGTTAGCGCCGGATTCCCCGCCTGCAACCCAGTCCCAGCCTCAGGGCCTCACGGAACCTTCCGCGCAACCGGGGCCGGTTCCGGTGCAAACGCCTTCGGCTGATCCAGACACAAGCGTTGGAATGCCTTCAGAACCTTCTGCCCCGACGTTGGACATGGAACCTGTTGTGGTTCCTCCTGTAGAAGAAGTAGAAACGCCCGTCGAAAATCCCTGAAATGAAGTCGCTCGGACTTCTTATGGTCCTGGTTGGCGTGGCAGTCACCGCCGCGGGCTGTGGTCGCGGTTCGTTGGATGTCGGGTTTGACGAAAATGAAATGGTGATGTTCGGGGAAACCGCCCGCATCCGCAGCCTGGACCCCGCCAAAGCAGGCGATGTGCCTTCTTCGTTGGCTACGGGGAAAATCTATGAAGGACTCGTCGAATACCATTATCTTGACCGCCCGTACCGTTTGATCCCGTGTCTGGCCGAGGAATTGCCGGATGTTTCCGAAGACGGACTGGTGTACACGTTTCGCATCCGACGCGGCATTTATTTTCAGGACGATCCCTGTTTCAAGGAAACAGAAGGCAAAGGCCGTGAGTTGAACGCCGCTGACTTTGTGTATTCCATCATGCGCGTGGCCGACCTGAAAAACGAGTCCACCGGCTATTGGGCCTTTAACGACCGGATTGTCGGATTGGATGAATGGCGCGCAGGCACCGGCGGGGACGAACCAAGCGATTACGATGCGGAAGTGGAAGGCTTGCGCGCGCCGGATCCGTATACATTGCAGCTTACCTTAAAACGCCCTTATCCCCAATTGATCTGGATATTGTCAATGCATTACGCTTTCGCGTTGCCACGCGAGGCGGTGGAGTATTACGGCGATGAATTCCGCGTGAATCCCGTCGGCACGGGTCCTTATATCCTCAAAAATTACCGGCCTAATTACCGCATTGAATTTGTGCGCAATCCGAAATGGGCGGAAACCGGTCGCGTGGAACAATACCCGGAAACCGGCGCGCCCGGCGATTACGAAGCAGGGTTGCTTGAAGACGCCGGACAACCTCTTCCATTTATAGACCGGATTATTCAATACGTCGTAGACGACACCTCCACGCAATGGCTGATGTTTCTGCGCGGCCAGTTCGAGTCGTCCGGCATTTCGCGTGACAATTGGGATGTGGTGTTAACCGAGGACCGGGCGTTGGTGGCTGAACTGGAGACGAAAGGCATCACGCTGGCGAAGTCGCCTACGTTGACGTTGTTTTATTACGGCTTCAATATGCGCGACCCGGTGGTTGGGCAGAACAAAGCATTACGGCAAGCCATGACCATGGCGTTTAATACCGAAGCGTGGGAACGATTTTATAATTACCGCATCACGCGACCTACCGGCCCGATTCCCCAAGGTGTAGCCGGTTACGAGGAAAAGCCTGCCCGGTTTCCGTTCGATTTGGAGCGAGCGCGTGCGCTGATGGTGGAGGCGGGCTACCCCGAAGGCCGTGACCCGGCCACAGGCCGCCGGTTGGTTATCCAACTGGAGCTTGGTTCCGCTGACAATCCGGAAGTGCGGCAGGCCACGGAATTGTTTATGGATTTTATGAATCAAATCGGCGTGGTTATTGAGCCCAGCTACAACAACTGGCCCACGTTTCTTGATAAAATACAACGAGGCCAAGCCCAAATGTTCGGCCTCGGCTGGGTCGCGGATTATCCCGATGCTGAAAACTTTCTGCAATTATTTTACGGGCCGAACGAATCGCCTGGACCCAATCATGCCCATTATGCCAATCCCGAATTCGATGCGTTATACGACCAAGCGCGCGTGATGTTGGACACGCCGGAACGCACGGCGTTATACCAGCAAATGGCGGATATTGTCATCGAGGACTGCCCGTGGATTTTTAGCGGCCAGCCGCTGGCTTACGGTTTGTTTCATTCCTGGCTCAAAAATTATAAACGGCACGATTTCCCCTATACAATGAGCAAGTATTTTAAGATTGATGTTGAAAAACGCCGCGCATGGCGCGCGATGTATGGACGATAAACGCAATGGGCTTCTATATTTTAAGACGCGTAGGACAAATGATCCCGACGGTGTTGGGCGTCATTATCATTACGTTTATATTATTTAATGTCGTGGGGGGCAGTCCGGCGGCCATGACGCTGGGCAAAAATGTGTCGCCGCAATTGCTTGAGGACTTTGACGAAGGACGCGGCTTCAATAAACCGCTACTTTTCGGGCTTTGGAGTAAAACCCGCGCGCTGGAAGATTCGGATTTTGCGGCCCGCCCCGATCCCTGGCGCGAAACCGACACTGTTGCGCACGAAGCCGATGCGGGCGTAGTGCAACTTCAACCGGGTGAGCATGCTTTGCCGCTTCGTTTTCATTTGCGCGCGGAGACACGTTATCGTTTCCGTATGACCTACCGGCTACCGGAAAACAGCGAAGCGTATCTACGATGGGGCACGCGAGCGGATGCGGAAGATAGCAACGAGGCGTCATACGCGAACGTGGAAAGACTGCAGCCGTCCACGCGAAGTCAAACGGTACGCGTGATGTTCGAAGTCGGTGAACGCGGGGCGGATCTTAAACCGGTAATTGATGTGGTGCAGGGCACGCTGGATATTGAGGCGATGGATATTCGCCGTCGTGCCCGACATGTGTTTGATTCCCAATTTGTGCATTATCTGGGCCAGATTGTCCGGCTGGATCTGGGCCGCTCCGCGCAGACCAACGAACGCATATCCAGCATGATTCGCGCGGGCATTATTCCGTCGCTGACACTAACGGTCCCGGTTTTTGTCATTGGGCTTGTCGTTGCGATTAGTCTTTCGCTGATCTGCGCGTTTTTCCGCAATTCGTGGCTGGACCGTTTTTTTGTGGTGTTGGGCGTGGCGTTGATGAGCATTAATTATCTGGTTTGGATTATCGTGGGACAATACGTCATGGCGTACAAGTGGGGCTGGTTTCCTGTATGGGGCTACGAGTCCATGGCTTATCTCGCGTTGCCAGTATTTATTGGCGTGATCAGCGGGTTAGGCACCGATCTGCGTTTTTATCGCACGGTTATGCTGGATGAAATGTACAAGGAATATGTGCGCACGGCTTTTGCGAAAGGCGTGAGTCGCTCGCGCGTGCTGTTCACGCATGTGTTGAAAAATGCGATGATTACCGTGGTCACTAACGTAGTTATTGCCATCCCGTTTTTATATACAGGCAGTTTGCTTCTTGAAAGTTTCTTTGGCATACCCGGGCTGGGTTATCTGGGCATTAACGCGATTAATTCCTCCGACGTGGATGTGATTCGCGCCATTGTGTTGATCGGGTCGGTGCTGTTTGTGATTGCGAATTTGTTGACCGATATCTGTTATGCGTTGGTGGATCCGAGGGTGAAGCTATCATGACTCAGGCGACTATGGACAACATGCCTGGCAGTGGTCGCACGTTATGGGCGGACGCATGGCGTCGTTTACGCGCAAGCAAACTGTCTATGCTGTGCCTGGGCATTGTCTTGTTATACACAGCCCTGGCGGTATACGGCGAAGCGGTGTACCGCTATCATCGAATCAAAGACAGCACGCCTTCCTACCAACAGGTTGATTTGGATAAGCAATACCTCATGCCTTCGTTTTTGCAGAACGAGCGCGCGTGGACGCAACACCCTCTCGGAACGGACGGATTGGGCCGGGACGTGTTGGAGCGCTTGATTCAAGGCACACGCATTGCCTATCAAGTTGGCATTGTCACTTCGCTTATCGCCATTCCGATTGGCGTGATTCTGGGATGTTTGGCGGGGTATTTTGGCGGACGGGTGGACGATTTTATCGTGTGGCTCTATTCCACGTTTGCCGCGATACCCGGCTTGTTGTTTATTTTGGCTATTGCGATGGTCGTGGGGCAAGGTTTGCTGGGCGTGTATCTGGGCATAGGGTTGACGATGTGGGTGGGGTTATGCCGTTTAATTCGCGGGGAAGTAATCAAGCATAAAGAACGACCGTATGTGATTGCGGCGCAAGCGCTGGGGTACGGTTCTTTCCGCATTATTTTCCGTCACATTCTGCCGAATATTTTTCATATTGTAATTGTGACATTCACGCTCCGTTTTCCCGCGTCAATCGGCACGGAAGTTTTTCTTAGTTTTTTGGGCATTGGCGTGCAAGGCGAACCGTCGTGGGGCATTATGATCAGCAACGCGCGTCTGCGTTTGTGGCACGGGGTATGGTGGGAAATGGCGTTTGTGACGCTGGCTATTTTTGGCATTGTGCTTGCGTTTAATTTGCTGGGGGACGCGTTGCGGGATGCGATGGATCCCCGCTTACGCAGCGGAGAGGAGCACGCATGAGCGCGCTGGTGTCCGTAGAGGATTTGCGCGTGTATTTCGGGGATCCGGCCAAGCCGGTGCGCGCCGTGGATGGCGTCAGTTTTTCTATCCACCGGGGCGAGACCGTGGCGCTGGTGGGGGAAAGCGGCTGCGGCAAAAGCGTCACGTCCATGGCATTGGCCCGTTTAGTGCCGCAACCGCCTGGTGTGTATGCGGGAGGCCGGGTGTTATTGAACGGGCGCGATGTGTTGACGATGAAGGAACGCGAATTGCGCGCATTGCGCGGGAATGAAGTGTCGTATATTTTTCAAGACCCCGGCGCGTCCTTAAATCCCGTTTTTCGTATTGGCTATCAAATAGCCGAAGCCATGCGTTTGCATCGGCGCGACGTACATTTCCGCGAGGAAACGCGCGAATTATTACGTTTGGTGGGCATGACCGATCCGGACCGCGCCGCGCGCGCCTACCCGCATGAGCTTAGCGGCGGCATGCAGCAACGCGCTATGATCGCGATGGCGCTGGCGTGCAGGCCTAAACTACTGGTGGCGGACGAGCCAACCACGGCGTTGGATGTGACAATTCAAGCGCAAATTCTGGAATTGCTGGTTTCGCTGCAAAAGCAACTCGGGATGGCCATTCTACTGATTACGCATAACCTTGGGCTGGTGGCCGGGGTCGCGCATCGTGTGCATGTTATGTACGCGGGGCAAATGGTCGAAGCCGGATTGACGGAAGATGTCTTGCGACGGCCTAAACATCCTTATACCCGGGGACTGCTTAACGCTGTGCCGCGTTTGACGGGATCGCGTGAGCGATTGACCGGTATTGAAGGCGTGGTGCCAAATCCTGCCCGGTTGCCTACCGGATGCCGTTTCCATCCACGATGTCCGTATGCCCGGGATATATGTGTAAGCCGCGAACCCGAGGCGGAATCGGCTGCCGCGCAACATGAAGTGCGTTGTCATGTCTGGCGCGAGGTGGAGGGCGCGCCATGAGTGAACAGCCGGATAAACACGTGCTGTTGCGTGTCGAGAATTTGAAAGTGTATTTCGGGTCTGCGCGGCAACCGGTCCGCGCCGTGGACGGAGTGTCGTTTGATCTCCATGCCGGCGAAAGCCTGGGGCTTGTAGGCGAAAGTGGATGCGGAAAAACCACGACAGGTCGCGCTGTTATGCGCTTAGTCACACCGACCGAAGGCCGTATTTTATTCGAAGGGGAAGATATTGCCCATCGGTCCACGCGCGCGCTTGCAGCGTATCGCAAACAAGTGCAAATGATTTTTCAGGATCCGTACGGGTCGTTGAATGCGCGTATGACCGTCGGGGCAGCGATAGAAGAAGTGTTGACGGTGCATCGGCTCGGGAAAAGAAACGAACGCGCGCAACGCGCCCGGGAGTTGTTTGAGTCCGTGGGGTTGGATCCGGCTTATATGGATCGCTATCCGCATGAATTCAGTGGAGGGCAACGTCAACGCATCGGCATTGCGCGCGCGTTGGCGGTTAATCCACGCGTGGTTATTGCGGATGAACCGGTGTCCGCGTTGGATGTTTCGGTGCAAGTGCAGATATTAAATCTCATTCGCGATCTGCAGACCCGGCTGCATTTATCGTTTTTATTTGTGGCGCACGATTTGGCGGTGGTGCGTTATGTGTGCGATCGCATATTGGTCATGTACCAAGGCCGCATTGTAGAACAAGGCGAGCCGGATCAACTGTTTACCGACCCGCAACACCCTTACACGCAAAAACTGCTTGCCGCCGTGCCGGATGTGGAAAAAGGATTAAACGCAATAACGAAGGCGTAAAATAGCCGGGTAGGGCGGGCTGGCCCAGCCCGCCGCGTTGGCGCTCCGCATCTGCACAGCGCTCTGCCTCGCGATAAAAGCTTATTCGTTTTAGGGATTGGTATATCACTCGCTGCGCGCGAGGTGATAAGCTGCGGGGCACGCATGAAAAAAGTACGCAAAAAAATAGAAGTGTGGTTGTTTCGTGTGGCCGCGTGGTTTGTGCCTCGTATGCCTCGGCGTTTGGTGGTTGCGGCGGCGCGTGGATTCGGATGGTTGTTTTTTATGCTGCCGACCAGACTCAAGCGCATTGGACAAGCCAATCTTGATGTTGCGTTCGGGGACACGAAAACAACAATAGAAAAAAAAGCGATTTTGCTGGAGTCGTTCCAGACAGTTTTTTTGACGTTATTGGATGTTTTTTGGTTTTCGCACGACCCTTATGCGCGCGTGCCGCGCTATGTAACGTTTGATCCAACATTGCAGGTATTATTTCAGAAGAAAAAGCAAGTGTGTATTACCGCTCACATGGGCAATTGGGAATTGCTGGGCCATGCTGTCAGTGTGTCGGGATTTCCTCTTTCCAGCGTGGCGGCTCCGCTTGTAAATCCCGCCGTGGAACCGTTGTTCTGTAGATTGCGTGAAGCGTCGGGCCAGATCATTATCCCGCAGCAAGGCGCGATACGCGCATTAATCAAAACGTTGCGGGAAGATGGCAAAGCGGCGATGCTGCTGGATCAAAATCTTGCCCCTTACAAAGGCGGCGTTTTCCTCCCGTTTTTTAGTTTGCCTGTTCCTGTGTCCGATGCGCCCGCTTCGCTGGCGATTCGCACCGGCTCGGATATTCTGTTTGGCTTCTGCGTTCCTGATCGCCAAGGTAATTATACGGTGGTAACACGACCCAAAATCGTACCGCCTTCCCTGGAGCAAAGCGCCGACAAATCCACGGCGTATCGGGAATTGACGCATCAAATACTTGCTGTTATCGAGGATGTTATTCGCGAACATCCCGGCGCGTGGGTATGGATGTATAAGCGTTGGAAATTTATTCCCGAATCATCCGACGGAACAGAGTATCCTTTTTATGGAGTAAGAAGTAAGAAGTAAGAAGTAAGAAGTAAGAAGTAAGAAGTAAGAAGTAAGAAGTAAGAAGTAAGAAGTAGGAAGTGGGAGTTATTATGGAATTTGTTCCGATTGATCGTATAGGTCCGGCAGAGCGCGAAACGCCGGTGAAACATCGTCATCAATTTGTTTCCGATGATCAATGGGTGCGGCATGTCGTGGAAGTGGGCGCGCATAAAAAAGACGAACAGGAATGGTGTTTCGAGAAAGCCGGTCCACGGGAGCGCATTCATTATGATCCTTCCGTTTGTCGTTCGGCGGTGGTCACATGCGGAGGACTGGCGCCGGGGTTGAATAATGTCATTCGCTCCATTGTCATGGAATCGCATTTTCATTATGGCGTTCCTGAAGTGCTGGGCATACCGAAAGGTTTCTTGGGCTTGAATCCCGCATCGGGCCTGAAACCCATTTTGTTAACGCCAACGATGGTGGATGACATTCATACCGAAGGCGGCTCGCTGTTGGGATCATCCCGTGGAAGGCAGGACGCGCGGGTCATGTTGGAGTACATGATCAACATCGGGATTACGCAGCTTTACTGCATTGGCGGTGACGGAACTATGCGCGCAGCCACGGAGTTGGCGCAAACAGCGCAAGCGCAAGGCGCGGATATTGCGGTGGTAGGCATTCCCAAGACGATTGATAATGACGTTTATTTCTGCGACCGTACATTTGGATTTGCAACCGCCGTGGATGCAGCCCGCGATATACTGGAAGTGGCGCATGTCGAAGCGAAAGCCGCCGAGCGGGGCATCGGACTTGTGAAGTTGATGGGCCGCGCGGCTGGCTTCATTGCTTGTGGCGCGACCATTTCCAGCCAGAAAGTCAATTACACCTTGATTCCTGAACAACCATTTGCCTTACATGGCGAACAAGGATTTCTCGCTGAATTGGAACGGCGCATGGATACGCGGGATCATGCGCTGATTGTCGTGGCGGAAGGCGCGGGGCAGGATTTGATGACCACGGAAGCGCTGGGCACGGATGCGTCGGGCAATCCCCGTTATGCCGATATAGGTCATTTTCTGCGCGATGAAATCAGCGCTTATTTCAAAGAACGCCAAAAACCGGTGGAAATTAAATACATCAATCCCAGTTACATCGTGCGCGGCATTCCAGCCAATAGCGAAGACAGCGTGTTATGTGACCGGTTGGCCCGGGACGCAGTGCATGGGGCGATGGCGGGCAAAACCGCATGCATGGTTTCCTGGATTAATAATCGCATGGTCTATGTTCCTCTGGTTATGGCCACCGGTCGCAAAAAACGTGTGGAACTGACCGGACCTCTTTGGCAAGCCGTGCTGGCTGCAAACGGTCAGCCGGATCGTTTTGGTTAAGCGTGTCGTCCAATCCAGCACCATACCGGTTGCTCTGCGACGGTATCGAATAAGTGGAGCATATCGCTGTTTTTCATGCGTACACACCCGGCGGAGGCCGGTGTGCCGATTTTATCTTCGTGCGCGGTGCCGTGCAGGTAAATATACCGTGCATAGGTGTCCACGTCGCAGCCTTTATTCCTCCCCGGCTCCAGCCCGCTTAACCGGAGAATACGCGTGAGAATCATGTCCCCGCCCGTACGGCCCGTCCACTGATCCGGCGGGATAACACGGCCGGTGAATACTCTTCCTTTGAATTCAGCGCCCGCGGGAAGTCCGACCCCGTATCGCTCCACGACTTCAAAAAAACCCAGCGGCGTTTGCCTCGATCCTTCTTGTTGACCGGTCCCGCGCGCGGCGGTGGACACGGGATACGTCGTAATAGGAACGCCTTTCCGCATGACGGTCAAGCGTTGGCTGGTCACGTCCACAACCAGTAAAAAAGCCTGTTCCGGCATGTCCCGTTCCACGGCTTGTGCCCACACGGATGAACATGATTTCATGCGGGATATCGTATAATCGTTTACAGCCCACATGCCAGCACATAAAACCGCGTTCATGTCGCAGGGTCGTGTCTGTGAGTGCGTGGGTTGTTATCTTCCTCGACAGGAATCTCACGCCAAGGCCCAAAGACCCCAAGAGGGTAATTGGGGACATAGAAATAATGGAACATCAATAGTATCCATTTTAGGATGACGATGTTACAAGGAAGCAGAAAGCATTTGGATTGCGATGGATGTTCATAATCCCATAAATTCAAAAACAATCGGGCCTAAACTCAAAGCGGCAGGGTATGTCTCTCTTGTGCTTTACCCCCGGTATGGAAACACAAGATGAAGAACTGTCATGGAACGGTGGGCGTTGCGCTGGGTGGTGGTGGGGTTCGTGGACTTGCGCACGTGCCAGCACTTGCAACGATAGAAGCTTGCGGTATTCGCCCAGCGGTTCTTGCGGGCACAAGCATGGGCGCCATTATCGGCGCGCTGTATGCATCGGGCAAATCCGCCAAAGACCTTTGTGGAATCGTCGAGCACCATATCATCGGGCGCGACGATCGGATCAAAGATATTTACGCCAAGAAAGACTCATTGCTCAAGTGGTTGACGTCGGTGCGCCTCGCGTGGAAAGGATCAGGACTTCTGGAAGCGGATGGCTTTTTGCGGCATTTACTTGACCAGATGAACGCGTCACGGTTTGAGGATCTTAAAATTCCACTGCATGTGGTCGCTACCGATTTCTACTCGGGTGAGTCTGTCGTTTTTAACCGCGGACCCCTTCTCCCGGCGCTCAAAGCAAGCATGTCCATTCCGGGTATATTTGTGCCCGTGGAACATGAAGGTCGCATTCTTGTAGATGGAGGGGTAAGCAACAATCTTCCTTTTGATCTTCTGGCGCCCCGGTGCGATGTGACGATCGCCATTGATGTCGCACCGACGCGTGAGATAAACGATGCGGAACCACCGAACATGCTGGACGCAACCTTGGGTATGTTCGATATGCTGGTGGAGCGAATCACCACATCCATGGTTTTGGCCCAGCCACCCCATGTTTATTTTCATCCACGGCTTGTCGGGATACGTGTATTGGATTTTGATAAAGCAGAAGATGTGCTTGAGCAAACAGAGCAGGCGATAGGAGAATTCAAGAAAATGCTCGCAAAGCAACTGCATTGATCAAAGATCGTGTGGGGAGATCGTTTGGGGTCACGTCTAAACATATAACAAATAGCTTGCTTTTCTGGTGTTGTTCGTGATTTGGTGTGGGCATGGCACGACCTTTACGAATAAATTTGCCGGATGGATGGTATCACTGCATGCATCGCGGGCTCGAACGGCGGCATATCTTTAAAGACACGTATGATCGCGAGGTTTTTTTGGGGATGCTGGGAGAGATCGTGGAGCGGTACCGGTTTGTGATACATGCCTATTGCTTGATGGATAACTATTATCACGCCATCATTCAGACGCCGGATGCGAACTTAAGCCGGGGGTTGCAGTGGCTGGGTTTGTCCTATAGCAGTTACTTTAACGCGCGTCATAATCGGGTGGGGCCGTTGTTTCAGGGGCGCTTTAAAAGTGTGCCGGTGGAGGATGGGGTCTGGGCGTATGATTTGAGCTTGTACGTGCATGTGAACCCTGTACGAACGAATGCTCGTGGTTTGGGTAAAGCGCGAACGAGGGCGAATCGTTTGGGCCTGTCGCCAGCGGCGAGCCCGGAGGAAGCTGTGGCGCGGCTTCGTGTACTTCGGGCGTACCGGTCGAGTTCGTACCGCGCGTACGCCGGCTATGAAAAAGGGCCGGATTGGCTGACGATATCAGAAGTACGTCGGCGCTGTCCGGGTACGGAGCGGGACGAGGCGAAGCGATATCGGTCCCGGATGCGGGATTTGGTGCGTTCGGGAGCGGATAAATCGAAAATGGAAGCGTTCCGGGACGTAGTTGGGATTGGCAGCGCGGCGTTTATCGGTCGGCTAAAGGAGTTGGCTGGCCGTGGAAGTCGCGAAACGGAAGCGCGTGCACGGTTAAGGAATCGGGTCGGTTTTTCGTCAGTAGTGCAGGCCGTGGAGGAAGTCCGTGGAGAACCATCCAGCGAGTGGCTGCATCGTCATGGTGACTGGGGGAAATGGCTGGTGTTAAAAGTCGCTCGCGAGTATACAGGCATGACGTTGCAGGAGTTGGGGGCGTCCATCGGCGGCATGGATTACGCGGCGGTTTGTATGGGCCTGCGCCGCTTTGATCAGCGCTTGACGCAGAAAAAGGCCAATAAGGATATAACAAAAATCTATGAGCATGTACGAAAAAAGCTAGATGCTTAGACGTGACCCCACACGCTATTTGACCCCATACGCTTTTACCATCTGAAATTTAATTGGCGTTCTTTGCAACTGGGCGAGTGTTTCCTGTGGCTCGCCGGGTGAGAGGGCGTTGGCGTATAGGCTCTGTCCCGATGTCTCTTATTATTCGGACGCGACGGAGCGCGTCCCTCCAGCAGGTGTGGGATGTTATCTTTGGATGTGACGGGGCGCATCCCTCAATCAGGTGACTATTTTTTCATGCGGAACATCGCATAATCGTTTACAGCGTACTTGCCAGCACATGAAGTCGCGTACATAGTAAAGCCATCATGACTATGGAACATAAATCAGAATCAACAATAACGCCGCCACCACGCAACGATGTGTCGAGCATGTTCGACCGTATTGCGCATCGCTACGATCTGCTTAATCGCTCTTTATCGTTCGGGCAGGACGTCCTATGGCGTAAGCGCATGAAACGGCATCTGCCGGATCGCGCGGATTTAAAGCTTCTGGATTTGGCGACCGGGACAGCCGATCAGTTGATTTTTCTTTCCAGTGACCCGCGCATTGCCTCGGGGCTGGGCATGGACCTGGCGGAAAAAATGCTGGATATCGGGCGCGAAAAAATTAAAAAACGAAACTTGGCCTCGCGTTTTGAATTAAAAACCGGAGATGCCATCCACATTCCCGTGGATGATGCATCCTGCGATGTGGTTACGATTTCCTTTGGCATTCGCAATGTGCTGGATGTCGAACAAGGACTACGTGAAATGTTCCGCGTGCTTAAGCCGGGCGGACGCGCGTTGATCCTTGAATTTTCCTTGCCCGGTAATGCCGTCATGCGGAAATTATATTTATTTTATTTCCGGCATATTCTGCCGCGCATCGGCGGTTTGGTTTCCGGTGACGCGTATGCCTATCGCTATCTAAATAAAACCGTGGAGACTTTCCCGTATGGCGAAGCTTTTTGCGCGTTGATGCGCACCGCCGGATTTGAAAACGTCCGCGCGAATCCTTTGACTTTTGGCATAGCATCTATTTATCAGGGAGATAAGCGCTGACCGATGAGGCCGGGCGTTAAACAAGCCATGTTGCAGGCGTGGGATGCGGCGCGCGTCGAGGGACTTCCCGATGGCCTCGTGCGTATTGCAATTCCATGCCCGCGCATCGAGCCCATGGTCTGGTTGCGCACCGCGCCGCATGCGCAACGATTTTACGGAGCTACGCGTAATCGCGAACGACTTTTGGAAGTCGCCGCCGCAGGCGTGGCGGATCAAGCCCGATGGGATGAACCTGTATCGTATGATGAAGTTCTTGCGCACCTTCGGCATACGCTCCAACAATCCTCGGACAGCGTCCGTTACTACGGCGGGTTCCGGTTTAATAAAGAAACCAAGCCCGATGAAGCGTGGACGACGTTCGGCACGGCGCAGTTTATCGTGCCGCGTTATGAAATAAGATCGGCGCCGGAGGGGTCTTTGATTGCATTGCATGTGCGGCGTGAAGAATGTGAAGATAACCGCTTTGCGGAATGGCTTGACCGGTTTTTTGATGACGCGCATCAGCTTTCTTCCCACGAACCTTTTCCGTCGGCTTCTCAGCGCAAAGACGAACCGGATTATGCGGTTTGGCGGGGACGTGTCGAACAAGCGCTGACTGCGTTCGCCCATACCAAGCTGGAAAAAATTGTGCTGGCACGCAAAGTGGCTTTGTCTTACGACCAGCGACTTGATCCCGTGGCATTGCTGCAACGCTTGAAAGAAGCGACGCCCGATTGTTATCACTTTTGTTTTATGCCTGATGCGGATACCGCGTTTGTAGGCGCGTCCCCGGAACGTTTATACCGTCGGGAAGGCACGTGTATAGAGACCGAAGCGGTTGCGGGTACGCGTCCTCGTTCAAGTGACCCGGCGCGCAGCGCTAAGTACGCGGAGGACTTGCTGGCCAGCGAAAAAGATCAGCGCGAACATGCGTATGTGCGCCAGGGGATACGCGAGGCATTAACCCCGTTGTGTGAAAAGATCGAGGTGGACGAGGAACCGTCGTTGTTGACGCTGCAGCGCGGCCTTCATTTGTATTCGGCGGTGCGTGGCACATTAAATCCGGGCGTGGACGATGCCGCGATTCTTGCCAGCCTGCACCCGACTCCGGCGCTAGGCGGTTGGCCGACACCGGAAGCGTTAAAATGCATACATGCATGGGAATCGTTTGACCGCGGCTGGTATGCGGCCCCGGTGGGATGGATTTCGAAGGACGCGGCTGAGTTCGCGGTAGGCATTCGCTCCGGCCTTGTGCTCCCGAATCGCTTGCTGTTGTATTCGGGCGCGGGTATTGTGAAAGGCTCAACCCCGGATAACGAGTGGGATGAGATCGAACACAAAATCAGCGACTTTATTCATGTGTTGACGGGCTTATGAAACAAACCAATCTACACACGCTCTGGGCAGAGCATTTGATTGAAGAATTCGTGCGTCAAGGGGTGCGTTGTTTTTGCGCATCCTCCGGAGCGCGTTGCGCGCCGTTGACGCTGGCTTTGGCGCATCGTAAGGATATTGAGCTGATCATGCATTTCGATGAACGCGCGTCGGCGTTTTATGCGCTGGGGTATGGACGCGGCGCGGGCCAACCCGCCGTGTGGATCACGACGTCGGGATCGGCGGCGGCGCAGGGTTTGCCTGCGGTTATTGAAGCGGCACAGGATCATGTGCCGATGATTTGTTTAACCGCCGATCGCCCGCCGGAACTGCGCGATACCGGCGCGAACCAAACCATGAACCAAGTCCATTTATTCGGGTCGTATGCACGCTGGTTTTGCGACATGCCTGTGCCGGACACTGCCATTCCGCTGTCGTATGTGTTGACCACTGCCGCCGAAGCCGTCGCGCGCGCAAGGGGATGGTCGGCGGGTCCTGTGCACATCAACGCCATGTATCGCGAGCCTTTATCCCGTCAACCGGACGGCAAGGATTATCGCGCATATGTCCGCCCGCTCCGCGCGTGGCGCCAAAGCGGTGCCCCGTATGTTGTGCATGGGCCGGGGGGGGTGCAGGGCGACTCCGCAGCCTGGCATGCGGTGGTGGACATGCTCCAAAACGCGCAACGCGGCGTAATCGTGGTGGGGCGTCTAGGGAGCGATAAAGATCGCGTTGCCGCGCGAGCGATCGCGGATACCTTATCGTGGCCTGTCTTGCCGGATATTGGATCCGGTTTGCGGCTCGGTCCGCGTTTAAAAAATGTCATGGCGTATGCGGATCAGATGTTGTTGTCGGAAAAACAGCTCCGCGCGTTAACGCCGGACGTTCTTTTGTATGCAGGCGGTCCCGTAGTGTCTAAACGCCTTCTGGCATTCATGGAACGCGCTGAACATGTAGTGCATGTGTCGCCGACCGGACAACGCGTAAATCCAACGCACCGTTCCATGCACGTTATTCAAACAAGTCTAACGACGGCGGCTGATGTATTGTGCGCTCAGCGAATCGTCGCGCCATCGCGTGGATGGTCCGGGCGTTGGACGCGATTAAACCGTCTGGTCTCAGACGTTGTAAAAAAAGAACATGCGGCGTCATCGGCCATCACCGAATGGGGAATAGCCGCCGATGTGTCGCGCCTGATCCATCCTGATCATGCGCTGTATCTGGGCAGCAGTATGCCTGTCCGCGATATGGATATGTACGGCGATCCCTGCGGGGCCCCGATCACGCTGGGCGCCAACCGGGGCGTAAGCGGTATTGACGGGACCGTGGCCAGCGCGTTTGGCTTTGCGCATGCGTTGGCGCGGCCTGTGACGGCGCTGATGGGCGATTTGGCGTTTTTGTACGATCTTAATGCGCTGTATTATGCGAAACATGCCACGCATCCCGTTACGTTGATTGTCGTGAATAATGAAGGGGGAGGCATTTTTTCATTCCTGCCGTTTGACGAAAAACCCACGGTATTTGAAAAAGTTTTCGGCACCCCACACGGCGCGTCTTTGGAACATGCGGCGCATGTGTTTGGTTTGGACTATGCGCATGCCGTGGATAAGAAATCGTTTGTCTCGTTGTATAAGGCCGCGTTGCGGGGGACAAACTCCGGCATTATCGAAGTGTCATCGGAACGTCGTGCAAATGTGTCCTCGCATCAGGCCTTGCAGGCGCGTATTCGCGCGGTTTTGGATGAAGCATGAGCGGAAATGTTCTTCCTGTGCGGAGTTGCGGGCCGATGGATGCGCCGGAGGTTGTGTTCTTGCATGGGTTCATGGGATCGGCGCGTGACTGGGATGAAGTGGTGGCTTTGTTGCGCGGGGCGTATCGCTGTCACGCCTTGGATTTGCCAGGCCATGGCGCGGCGCGCGCGGTTCGCATGGATGCACGCGCGTACACGATGGAGGCGACGGCGCGGAACGTGTTGTGTACGCTGGATCAGTTGGGGTTGTCGAACGCGATCCTTGTCGGTTATTCGATGGGGGGGCGCTTGGCGTTACGGTTGGCTTTGGATGTTCCGCAGCGCTGGCGTTGTGTGGTTGTGGAAAGCGGATCGCCCGGCTTGATACAGGAGCGCGAGCGGGAAGCGCGCGCGCGGGTGGACGAAGTCTGGGCGCGACGATTCGAGTCGGAACCGCTGGAACGTGTGGTGGAGGCATGGTATAATCAACCGTTGTTTGCGACTTTAAAGCGTGATGTTGTGCGGTATAAACGCATGCTTCAGCGTAGATGTGAGAACGATCCGCTGGCGTTGGCGGCGTGCATGCGCGGTATGAGTGTGGCGCGTATGCAGCCCATGTGGGATGAACTGGCGACGGCCCGTGTTAAGCTGGTGATGGCTGTAGGAGGCTTGGATACGAAGTACAAGCGTGTGGCTGCGCGGATGGTGGATATATATCCCGCTGCGCGTATCGTGGAAATTGAAGATGCTGGGCATAACGCGCACGAAGAATGTCCAGACCTATTCGCCGCTCTGATTAAAAAAGAACTGCAAAGGTAGGGTGCGGTGGTTGAAGCCTCCCTGCACGAAGATATAACGATAGAGTAAAAATAAGGTAGGGCGCGTTGGCCCAACGCGCCAAACCGCAATGCTATATTGAAGAAACTAAATGATAAACCAACAACGGCATAGGAAAAGAATGCCACATAGGGCGCCGGATTGGGTTCCGGACCATGCCATCTATTTTATAACCATTTGTACAACACCGCGCGGGATAAACCAATTGACAAAGGAGGATGTGGCATCGTGGATATATGAATCCATGGTATATCGTGAAACCAGACAAGCGTGGTGGATTCATCTTGTGTTGCTTATGCCAGATCATCTTCATGCGCTTATGACGTTCAGTAAAGAATTGGAAATGAAACACACCATCAGCCAATGGAAACGCTACGTTGCCCGTCAGAAAAAAATAAAGTGGCAAAGGGATTATTTTGAGCACAGGCTAAGGAAAAGCGAAAGTTATGATGAGAAAGCGCATTATATACGAATGAATCCAGTACGCGCGGGATTGACGGAAAAGATGGAGCATTGGCCTTTTGTGTGGTCGAAACAGGTTCAGGCGGTTTGAGCCCCGTGAGGGGCGTTGCCTCAACGGGGGCTCAGGCCTAAATCAGGCGGTTTGAGCCAAACCGCCCTACCCGCAAAATTAAATTATAGGTTCAGATGGTTGAGGTAAGGCGCGGTGGTTGAAGCCGCCCAGCCTAACGAGAGAGATAAGGAGAATATATGTCAACGATTCAATGGAATAAAGCAGGGGACTATACCGATATCCACTATCATAAAGCGGAAGGGATTGCCAAAATTACGATTAATCGCCCGGAAGTGCGCAATGCGTTCCGGCCGTTGACTGTATCGGAAATGGCGCATGCGTTAAACGATGCGCGCGATGATGAAACAATCGGGGTTATCATCTTAACCGGTGAAGGAGAAAAAGCGTTTTGTTCCGGGGGCGATCAGAAAATTCGCGGGGACGCCGGCTACAAAGACCATCAAGGTGTGCACCGCCTGAACGTGCTGGATTTCCAGCGTCAAATCCGCACGTGCCCCAAACCGGTGATTGCGATGGTGGCGGGTTATGCGATAGGCGGCGGGCATGTCTTGCATGTGATGTGCGATTTGACGATTGCGGCGGATAATGCCGTGTTCGGGCAGACAGGTCCGAAAGTGGGATCGTTTGACGGAGGCTATGGATCGTCCTATCTCGCGCGCATGGTGGGCCAGAAAAAAGCGCGCGAAATCTGGTTTTTATGCCGCCAATACAATGCGCAGCAAGCGTTGGAGATGGGGCTGGTTAATACCGTGGTGCCGTACGCGCAATTGGAAGAGGAAACGGTCCAATGGTGCCGTGAAATCCTGGCGCATTCCCCGCTGGCCATCCGTTGTTTGAAATCGGCTATGAATGCGGATTGCGACGGGCAAGCCGGTCTTCAGGAATTGGCGGGCAATGCGACGTTGCTGTATTACATGAGCGAAGAAGGCCAGGAAGGGCGTAATGCGTTTGTGGAAAAACGCAAACCGGATTTCAGTAAATTCCCGAAACGACCATGACCGAATCACCGCCATCGCTATCGCGTGCGCAGGTCTGGTGGCTTGCCGCGCGCCCTAAGACATTATGGGCGGCTTTTGCCCCGATTCTGATCGCTGGCGCGCTGGCGTTGGGCGATGGCATGTTTCATGCGCCTTCGCTTTGGGCTGCGCTGGTGGCGGCGATGCTGATTCAGGTCGGCACCAATTTTTGCAACGATTATGCGGATTTCAAAAAAGGAGCCGACACGCATGAGCGGGTAGGGCCTTTGCGTGTGACGCAAGCAGGATTGGTGTCCCCGCGCGCGATGGGATGGGCCACGGCGCTTGTGTTTTCAGGCGCGGCTTTGGTGTGTCTTTATCTCATCGCGCGCGGCGGGTGGCCGATGGTCTGGATCGCAGTGAGTTCCATTTTGTCGGGCATCTGGTACACCGCCGGGCGATACCCGATGGGCTATTTGGGCCTCGGCGATGTGTTTGTGTTGATTTTTTTCGGGCCGGTAGCGGTAGGCGGAACGTATTATGTGCAGGCGCTGGATTGCCCGTCGTATGTGCTGGTTGCCGGCTTGGCGGCGGGATTATTGTCCTGCGCAATTTTGGCGGTGAATAATCTGCGCGATATTGAACAGGATCGGCCGGTGGGCAAACGCACCTTGGCGGTGCGTTTCGGACCGGGATTTGCGCGGGCCGAATACATGGCATGTTTGGTGGGGGGGCTGGTGATCGTGCCGTTGTATCTGGCATTGATGGTGCGTCAACAACCCGTGCTTCTGGTGGCTTGTTTTGCATGGATTCCGGCCATGGCGCCGATTAAACACATTCTTGGGGGAACCAAAGGACCGGCGCTAAATCCTGTGTTGGGACAAACAGCCCGTGTGTTGTTGATTTTTTCGATTTTGTTTTCGATTGGATGGCTTATGGCCTCGGGAGTTTTGTGATGGTATCGCTAGACATCCGCCCGTATCAACTTCCTTTGCGCGAACCTGTGCGCGTGGGTGGCGTAGTAAGCGCGGAACGCAAAGGCTGGCTTGTCGGTGTGCGCGATGAGGGCTCGGGTGTAGGGTGGGGCGACATTGCTCCATTGCCGGGGTTGAGCAAGGAATCCTACGAAGAAGTGGAAGCCGCGCTGACTTTGCTTCTGCGCGATCCCGTGTTGCGGGAACGGTTTGATGCGACGGCTTGCACGTACCCGGCCTCCGTTGTGTGTGGATTGGAAATGGCGCTGGTTCAGCTTGGCGCGCCTGATACCATGCCGGCGGCTTTGGAAGATTTGATTCCATGGCGCGACCCGTTGCCGCTTAGCGGATTGCTGCGCGAGAACGAATCCATCGAGCACGGAGCCGATCGTGCGCGGCGCGAAGGGTATAGCACGGTTAAAATCAAAGTAGGACGTGCATCGGTCGAAGAGGATATCGAGCGCGTGAAACGCTTTGCGGCGCGCGCCGGGCGGGACGTGGCATTGCGGTTGGACGCGAATCGCGCATGGGAGCCCGAACAAGCATCGCGGTTCATGCAGGGCGTGGGCGACGTATCACTGGAGTACATCGAGGAGCCTCTACACCAAGATAGGGATGTGGTTGCGTGGATGAAAGAAACCGGCGCGCCGGTGGCGTTGGATGAAACATTGATGGATCTCCAGCCGTCTGACGTGTCGCGTTTTGCAGGCGTTAAAGCTTTGGTGTTGAAACCTACAGTTCTGGGCGGGTTAAGTCGCGCGCGCGCATTTGCCGAAGAAGGATTGCTGCACGGAGCCTACCCGGTGGTGAGCGCCGCATACGAATCCGGTGTGGGTATTGCGGCCTTGGCGCGTTTTGCGATGGCCTTGGGAGGATCGGCTGCGGCTGGCTTGGATACCTATCGCATGTTGGAGAAAGATGTTATGCATACACGCCTTCCATTGCCTGCATCGGCGTTGCATTTGAAGGATACGCGAATAGATTGGATATAACGATGGCGACCATACAATGCATGGTACATGAAGCAGGGGTCATATCGCGGGATCGTCCGGCGCTTGTGGGCGAGGATGTCCGCATTTTGTATGGCGAACTTGACTTGATGGTTTCGTCCACGGCCATGAAGTTGCGTGAAGCAGGCGTAAAACAAGGCGATGTGGTTGGATTGTTTCTTGAAAATAGTTGGCCGCAGATTGTGCTGATTTTTGCGTTGATACGCGTGGGCGCCGTGGCGTGCCCGTTACATACGCGCCTTCCACTGGCCGCGCTGCAACAACACATGGACCTCGCGGGCGCCCGCACGTTGATTGCGCGTGTACGTGACGCGTCGGCCGCGCATGTGCAGCATCTTCGGGTATTGCATCCCGATACGCTGGTGAGCAGGACTTTGGAAGACACCGGGGACGCCAAAGATTATACAGTGCCTTTAAATCAACCGGCCACCATTGTCTTTACATCGGGAAGTTCCGGTACGCCGAAAGCCGCGGTGCTGACTTATGGCAATCATTATTACAATGCATTAGGCGCCAACACCAATATCCGGCTGCACAGCGAAGATACCTGGTTGCTGTCCCTGCCTCTGTATCATGTGGGAGGACTAGGCATTGTGTTTCGCTGTTTGCAGAGCGGCGCAGCCATGGTTTTGATGAAAGAGAAAGAGCGGGTTGAAGAAGCTATAGCGCGGCATCGCGTGACTATGATGTCGCTGGTGACGGCGCAATTACACCGCTTATTGGAGCATGGAATTTCAAAAGAAGTGGCCGGGAAACTTCGCGGCATTATGCTGGGGGGAGGACCGTGTTCCGCGGAATTGCTTCAACGTGCGCGTGCGCAAGGATTGCCGGTATTTATGACATACGGCATGACTGAAATGGGGTCACAGGTGACAGCCATGCGCCCTGACTCCCCGCCGGACAAACAAATGACCGCCGGAGTGGCGCTTCGGTATCGTGAAGTGCGCATTATGGAGGACGGCGAAATTCACGTGCGCGGGCCTACCCGGTTTGCGGGATACCGGGACGGGGATGAGTTGCGCACGCCTTTTGATGCGGACGGTTGGTTTGCCACAGGCGATCTCGGCGCTTTGGATGAAGAAGGGTATTTGCATGTTATGGGGCGCAAAGACGACATGTTTATTTCGGGAGGGGAAAACATACATCCGCAGGAAATCGAGCAGGCACTTTGCGCGGTAACGGGTATTCACGGAGCATGGGTAGTGCCGATGAATGATGAAGTGTTCGGGCTCCGGCCTGTTGCGTATGTGGATGCAGATAGGCCGATGGATGCAGACGAAATAAAAGTGTTGTTATCGGATGTGTTGCCGCGTTTCAAAATTCCGGTAGCTATTTATCCTTGGCCTGACGAGCTGAAGCAGGAAGGACTAAAGAAAAGCCGTGCTACGCTACGCGCGTTCCTCGGTGTCCGGGGTACCGGCGATTTGCGCTAAAGCCGCGCCCAGTTCATGCGGGATAGCTATTTTTTCGCGGCGTGCCCGGTGCAGAGTGACATGCGTGATGCGCGCGTGCGCGGTTTCTTCGTCGGACAAGTTCCAAAACCGGTAAGACAATGTAAACGACGTACGGCCCACATGTGTGGCAAGGACGGTAATGCGCAAACGATCGCCGGCAAACATCGGTTTGGTGTAGTTCGCTTCGGCATGAACAATAGGCAAATCGTGGGCTGTAGAGCGCAGAATAAGTCCGATATCCATGCCGACCGAATCCATGAATGCTTCAAACGCCTCATGCGCCAGATCAAATACCGCGGAGAAATAAACGACGCCAGCCGCGTCGGTATCGCGTAATCGGACGGTCGTTTCGTGAGTGTACATTGTTTACAGCGCCATTTTCGTGACCAGGTTGGAAAAAAGTGGCGGGAGCGACGGGACTCGAACCCGCAACAACCAGATCGACAGTCTGGTACTCTAACCAATTGAGCTACGCCCCCGCCTGAAAGCGGTTTCGCCCGCCACAGTGGGGAGTAATAATAGACGCGTGCCCAAAAGAATCAACAGAAAAATACGGTATGATTATTTTAAGGCGTCGCGGGGAGCGAGAGACAACATATTTACCACGGAGACACTGAGCCACGGAGAGGAGGTTCGCGCAAATCCAAGATCGGCAATATGACGTTTTTTCAAGGAGACTCCATGACTGCCAATCTTGCATTTGCGCGAACCGTTTATAAGAGAGTAAGAGGAGAATTATTTCACAAAACCATTCGCCTGATACCTTGCTTTAGAATGGGAACATTAAAATTGATCAGGAGCCCAATTTTGCAACCGGTTAGCTTCATGTAGGTCAGCAATTGTGCCTCATGGATAGGCTCCAAGGACTTAACTGATTTCAATTCAACAATAACTTTTCCCTCTACAATAAGATCCAGGCGTAAATCATCTCCGACCTGCTCTCCTTTGTAGACCAAAGGGAGTCTTACCTGTGAATCAAAGCGCACATGGCGCAACCGTAACTCATGGTAAAGACTTTTCTCATAAATCTCTACATAAAGACCCGGTCCCCAATGTCTATGAACCTCGATCGCTCCCCCAATAATCTGCTCGGTCAGCGCTGATTCAATTATGCTCATTTATCGCTCCCAAACCTCTTCCGGTTTCTTCTCTGAGTCTCGGTGTCTCCGTGGTGAATCCGCCCGTTCGGCGCGCGGTATTTTAAGGCGTCGCGGGGAGCGAGGGCCATGTGTGTGCGGGAATATCGCGCCAAAACGGCAGGATTGCATCTTTGGCGGATAAAATGGGTTGCGTAATAGGCCAGGCAATCCCGACATCCGGGTCGTTCCAGCGCACGCCGCCTTCATCGCCCGGGGCATACAGCGCAGTGCATTTATACATGACATCGGCGGTGTCGCTAAGCGTGACAAAACCATGCGCGCAACCTTCCGGCACATATACTTGCATGCGGTTGGGGCCGGTGAGCGTGACGGCTTCCCATTGTCCGAACGTCGGCGAATTTTTGCGCATATCCACAATCACATCCCATATTTCGCCTTGAATCACATAAACCAATTTAGCTTGGGGGTATTGTTTCTGGTAATGCAATCCGCGCAAGACTCCTTTTTTCGAGTGCGAATAATTATCCTGCACAAACAATGCGCTTAAACCATTTTCGCGGTAACGCCCTGCGTGATGGGTTTCGGTAAAAAATCCGCGATCATCCGGAAACAAGGCCGGTTCCACGATGATTACGCCCGGTATGTTTCCTTGTCTGAATTTAGTCGGCATAAGATTTGTAGCTCCTGACTTCAACCGTAGTGGTCGGCAATCCATGTTTGATACGCGCCGCTGCGCACTTGGTCTACCCACGCGTTGTGATCGAGATACCATTGAATCGTTTTGCGAATGCCGGTGTCGAATGATTCGTCCGGCGTCCAGCCCAGTTCCGATTCCATGCGCGCACAATCAATGGCATAGCGGCGGTCATGGCCGGGCCTGTCTTTCACGTAGGTAATTAATGCGCGGCGGGACGAGTGTGCGTCGAGCGGTCCGGCCATGTCGTCCAGCAAGTCGCATATCGTTTCGACCACGCGGATGTTTTCCATTTCGTTGCGGCCGCCGACATTGTAGGTGCGTCCTTTTTCCCCGCGCTGCATAATATCCCAAATAGCGACGCAATGATCCCGCACGTATAACCAATCGCGCACGTTTTTGCCGTCGCCGTAGACCGGCAAGGCTTTGCCCTCGAGCGCGTTAAGAATCATCAAGGGAATTAGTTTTTCGGGAAATTGAAATGGTCCATAGTTGTTGGAGCAATTCGACATGGTAACAGGCAGTCCGTAGGTATGGTGGTACGCGCGCACGAGATGATCCGAGGCTGCTTTAGACGCGGAGTAGGGGCTGTTGGGTTGATACGGTGTTTCTTCTGTAAAAAAGCCCGTTTCGCCCAGACTACCGAATACTTCGTCGGTGCTGACATGATGAAAAAGCGCAAGGCGGTCCATTCGTTCCCGGGCGAGTTGCAGTAACGTATACGTGCCGTGGATGTTGGTCTGGATAAAATCGTCCGGCCGGACAATAGAGCGATCCACATGCGATTCAGCGGCAAAATGTACGACCATAGAAACATCATATGCATCCATGACGCGGGCCATGGCGTCGCGGTCACAGATATCCGCGCGCTCGAAGACATAGCGGTTTCCTGCGCGTGCGGCGGTATCTTCCAGGCTAAGGGGGTTGCCTGCATAGGTTAGTTTGTCCACGTTGACGATGCGCCCTTCGAACGCGGTTTCCTCGAGGACATAGCGGATAAAATTTACGCCAATAAATCCGCATCCGCCTGTGACCAATATTGTTTGCATTAAAATTCTGCCCCTTTGAATTAAGACCGTGAGCCTAGAGAAGGGAAAAGAATAGATCAATCCTGTTTTGCCGCAAGCTGAACCTGATGAATGTGTTAAATCCGTTAAAGATGACGGAATTCAGCAAATAATTTACGCAAAACCGGATAGGATAAGCGCCGAGCCCGTGTCATGCTTTATTGAATATATTACGCAAGGAGTACAAGACCATGGATTTAAAAAATATGATTCTGATTGTCAGCCTCTTGGCAGGGATGCATGCGGGGGTTGCGGCGCCCTTAAGCATCGTGCTCACCGACGATGTGCAGGTGCCTTCGGTCAAACGCTTGGGTATGAATATCGCCGATTCGTGGTGGGACGCAGGCACAATCGCACAAAAGCGTACGGTCTATAACTTTGAAGGTACGATGTACCGCTCTATTTTCTGGGGACCCAAACAAGACGCGCATGGGCTTTATACGTGGCAGAACATTATGAGGCCTCCTGAAGAATACTTGGCTGTAGAACGCGTAGTGGGCGCGTCTTTCCGTTTATTAAACGGGCCTGCTAAAGGGATGACGGGCGTGGTTGCCGGTGTGGAAAAACGCGTGTACGACGACGGCCATCAAAAACGTGAACTGGACTATCTTATATTTGATCGCGAAGTGCCGGAGCATCCCGGCAACGATGCTGCGGTGATGGTGGAAAAAGACGGGCTGCATGAAGGTCATATCAATGTAGTTTCGGAAGGGAAAAGCGCTTATTGGTTGTCGCAAGGTGCGCAACTGGTGCAGGGGGACACAGCGCCGGAATCATTGGGTAAAACAGCGTTGAAATTGGATGGCTCTACTAAAACAGCGCACATTCGTCTGCCGGGTAAATCGGCCGATTTTGCGGAAGTTCGCGGGGATTGGACCTTGACGTTTCGTGCCAAAGCGATAGACGGAGAACCTTCGATCCATGTCGTGGAACCGCAACGCGCAGAGGCTGTGATTACACCGGAATGGTCTGACTATGCTTTTTCCTTTTCCATTGGAAAAACACATTCGTCCAATTTGTTTACCGCCATGATGGAAATTAAGGGCGGGGTGGTCTTGTTGGATGACCTCGTTTTTACGCACGGCGGACAGAACAATCCCACCGCATTTAATGATGTCTTTGTGGATACATTAAAAGCCTTCCGACCCGGCATTCTTCGTTTTCTGCAAATGGGGGGTAGCACGCTGGAAAACGCGGTGCGTCCCGTAGAAGAAAAATTTCGTTTTACCAGTTCGCCTTGGATGCGTGGCGGTCCGTTCGGAGGGCCGTTTAAGCACGCGTTTTCCATGCATGAATTTTATGCGTTATGCGCTGAAGTCGGCGCGGCGCCATGGTTTTCTTTGCCGGGTGTGCTGCACCAGGAGGAATTAGAGCAGTTTCTGGAATACGTAGCTGCGCCAGCCGACACGGGTTTCGGTGCGTTACGCGCGGCGTGGGGACAGGAAGAACCTTGGAGCGATGTATTTGATGAAATCATTATTGAATTCGGAAACGAGGCTTGGAACCAATGGGGGCCGTTTATGGCCGGCGGTTACAGCGGACCGGAATATTGGTTCGATTTGATTGAAGCAGGGAAACAGTCCGTGTGGTACCGGACCAATATGGTTTTTTCCAGCGCAGGCCAAAACGTAAACCATTGGATCAATACGCGTATCGCTGATCAATCACGAAATGCGGATCAATTCGCGATTGCGACGTATCTGATCCATCGGCTTGATCCGGAAGTGGAAGAAGCGCTCGGTTCGGATGATGCCTCTTTGTATCACTGGCTGTTCGGGTACGCCGATGATTATTTAATTCATCATGAAGGCATGAAAGCCAATGCCGCAACCCGGGATACCTACGGCATGGAATTGGCTGTGTATGAAACCAATCACCACGCGTCCGATGGAGATGCATCCTCTGCATTCCGAAACCGGTTCCTGACCAGTTTAGGCGGGGGATTAAACATTGCCTTGAATATGTTGACCATGCTTCAAGAGCACGGCGCGCGCCGTCAATGTTTCTTCACGATGTTTGGTAGTGAAAACAATGCGTACAAAGTAAAAGATGTACGGTTGTTTGGCGCGGTGTTGACGTTGCTTGAAGATGAAGTGCGGGTGCGTCCCCACTGGCTTGCGCTGCAAATGGCGAACCGGGTGATGGAAGGCGACTTGATGAAGGTAACGTTTGACGGGGACATGCCGACGATTCTTTCGCCGGTATACGAGTCCCGGGAAAGGACGTGGAGTGAGCCGGTATCCCGTGATGCGGTGCGGGCTTTCCCGTTCCAAAACGGGAAGCAGCATGGATTGATTATCCTTAACCTGCATGTCGAATCTCCCGCAGATGTATTGCTTGCCTTGGGGCATGCCGTGCGGGGGCAAACCGCTCGGATGGAGCAATTGGCGGGCGAAGATATTAATGCCCATAACGAATTGGAACAAAACGAGCCACAGGTAGAGATTGCATCTTATACGTTGGAGGATTTCCGGGATGGCTACCGTATAACGTTGCCGCCTCATTCCATGACCACCCTGCGCTGGCAAGCGGAGTAACGTGGATCAGCCGCGTGGAGGGAGGGGCAATGTACCGTTGAGAAAAGGGTCGTTGGTTTCCCGCATCCATGTTTCGAGCCGGGTGCGCAGATCGCGCCTAATGTCGGTATGTGCGGGTGATGAGGCCAGATTGTGGGCTTCCATGGGGTCGAGATATAGATCAAACAATTCCTCGTGTCCGATGGGCCTGTCATACGCGCCCAAGGATTCCATATACGGGCCTGTGGGGCCGTCATGGCGCATACGGGGGGCTACAGGATCGTGGCGTAAAATGAATTTATAGCGTTCGGTACGGATAGCCCGTAGAGCTTCAAGCGAGCCGTGGTAGGTTTGTTCCGTAAAAAGGGCCTCGCGCACCGCATGTTTTTCCCCGCGTATTAAAGGCAGCAGGCTGTGCCCTTGAAGCCATGGTTTAGGTGCGATGCCCAGCATCTCCAAGACGGTTGGGTAGAGGTCCAGATGTGAAACCAGCGCTTCTATTACGCGTCCGCCTTCAAATCCTCCCGGGCCACGGATCATCAGAAACACGCCGGTTCCTTGATCCCGAAGTGTTTTTTTTGCGCCGGAAAATTCAACGCCATGGTCTGTTGTAAGGATGACCAGTGTTGAATGCGTTAAGCCGCGATGGTGTATCATGTGGAGTAGGCGCCCCACATAATCGTCTAATATCCGTATGCCTTCATGAAGGCTTTCGGTATCGCGACGTATAACCGGGGTGTCGGGAAGCCAAGGGGGAGGCGCAGTATAACGTCCGTCCAGTTTGTCGGGATCATAATAGCGGGTTTTGGAAAAACGGGCGGATTCATTTCCAATGCCTATGTCGGGTCGCGCGATGTTATTGCGATGCGGTTCGTCGAAACCTACAGAAAGGAAAAAGGGTTGTGTGTGCGATTCGGCGAGAAAAGCTTCGACCCGGTCTAGCGTTTCCGGGTAGTACTCGCCTTTTTGCTCGCGTGTATCCAGCCACCGTTGGTAGCCAAGCGGCGACAAATCCGCGTGATCCACTTCGTGTTGAACACCTGCAAGGGCGGTCACATAGCCTGCGGCATTCAGGGTGTGTACAAGATGATGGGCAGGATCGTGTAAAGCCCAGCCTTGCGCGCCGGGCAATCCATACATGCCGCATTGATGCGGATACGCGCCCGTCATCATCGCGGCGCGCGAAGGCCCGCATGTAGGCGCGGCGGAAAAGGCATGACGAAATAAAATGCCGTCCCGGGCAAACCGTTGAAGATGCGGCGTGGCGACCGGCCATCCATAGGGTTGAATCGCCCAACCGCAATCATGCGCGTGCATCCATAGAATATGCGGCTGATCCGGCATGATGGGCGTAATTTTTTCTGCGGCGCTTTACGTGGATGTATTCCTGCGGAAAAGCAGCGCGAGACATCCGATGCCCAACAAGGCCATGGTTCCGGGTTCGGGAATAAGTTCTACGCTTCCGGTAAAAACCAGATCATCCGAGCCATTGGTTTGAAAGCCGCGTCCGATCGCAGTTGCGTTAAATTCACTGTCGCTTCCCCAGTGGTACAGACGAAATTCCACGGACGTGGTGTTTTGTAATTCGGCGATCCCGGACACGTTGATGGTATGGGTGCTGAACTGTCCGGGTCCGCTACCGCCGTCGTATAAATCTGCGGACCATATTTCATCGCCGGACGTCAGGCCGGTAACATCCGAAAGCAATGCAGCTTGCCGCCCTTGTGTAATGTTGTTGGCTTCCAGACGTAGAAATATGTTGGTGAAATTCAGCGCATAGCCTGTATCGGCCGTCACGGTAATGGCGAGATACTGGTTGCTGGTAATCGCGGCATTTAAGTCAGACGAATGCCCTTTGCGCATGGCAAACGTATTGGCATAAGCCACGGCGGTGCCATTGGCGCCCCGGGAAATGTGAGCCGCATTCACATTACCCCCAAGCGTATTGGCGACGATGGGGCCTGCTTCGTTCCCTGCCCGCGCGTCGTTTTCCCACTGTGCAATTAAGTCGGCGTGTGCGGTGTGAAGAAGTAGTAAACTGCATAAAGGAATCCATGATATTTTCATAACGGCTCGCCTCCGTAAACACTATGTTAACTTGAGGTTAGCGTGCCGCGTGTGTTTTCCAGCGGCTATATGGAATAGCGAAAAGATATTATGGCATTGCGCCATATCGTTTAGTGCCTGAACTGTTTGCGGTATTCGCCGGGGGAAAGCCCCACGGTTATTTTGAATAATTGGCTTAGATACACGCCGCTGTTCAGACCACAATCCGCGCCAATCGTGTCGAGGTTCTTTTCGGTGGAGCGAAGATCTTTTTGCGCCCATTCAAGTCGCATGCGAATTAATTCCTGCTGGATAGTTCGATGCAGAATTTTCTGAAATATACGTTCTAGGGACCGCAATGACATGCCGGCCGCTTTGGCAATATCTTCGGCTACGATTTTGTCCCGCCCCCGCTCGTGCATGTATGCGAGCGCTTTCGTCACATTGGGGTGTGTAACTTTCAGTAAATTAGTGGATTGTCGTTCGATCACCCGCGTAGGCGGGCGAAAGTGAGGGAATTTAAGGTTTTTTTTGCCTTGGAGAAGAAAATCCAGTGCGCGCGCAGCTTCGTAGCCGATTTCCTCCGCAGGCACTTCGATGCTGGACATAGGCACAACGGTTGTTTCACATCGGATATCGTCGTTGCCTACGCTGAGTAAGCCAATATCTTCCGGCATGCGCAGGCCAAGGTGCATGGCCCAGTTTCCGATGTCGTTTCCGCGTATATCATCGCTGGCCAGAATGCCGGTCTGAGGCGGAAGTTGAGCAAGCCAGCGTACCGGTGGATAGGATGCCAAATCCCCGGACACTTTTTTTAAGCGCGGACTATCAGGATACGTGGTCTGCGCATCGTACACATGCACACGCGCGTTTCTTCCTCCAAGCCCTTGGGCAAACCCCTTGCGACGCGTGTCGCTAAAATCTTCTCCGTTCAAGCCGAAAAATGCAAATTCGACAAAGCCTTGACGCGTGAGATAGTCGGCAGCCATGTACCCGATTTCCAAATCACTTACGCCGACTTGCGGCAAACCGAAATCCGTTTCCCCGCCACTGATGTTTATCGCCGGCCTGTGGTGTTTGCGAATAGCCTCGGCTAGATCGGGTCGGCCAAGCAGGCCCAGGCATCCGACATAATTGCCGCGGGGAATCAGGGCAATTTTATCCTGTTGTGGAGGGAATATGCTGATATCCCAAGGCCCGAAATCACGCGCGTAGCTTAATACCCCGCGCAGAAGATTGCGCTCCACTTCGCTGATGCATGGATTGATAAATAGTATTTTATAATTCATACGCCACCGTATTCCGATTAACCGGAATCAAACAATCAAATTATCAAATGTGTCGGCAAGTCGCAATACAATGACGCTATTCTGTATATCGCGACAGGCCGGGTTGCCCTTACGTTTTCCGTATGTCGGGAAGCACAGATAGCGTAGTGGGAAACCCATACAACGGCCATCAAGCAGACCTGCTGGCATGCGCCAGGCATGTCGCATCACGGTTTATGTGCGCGGCGCAAAAGAATCCAGGGTACCGTCGGGATTTAGGGCTTCAGGGCCTATTATGTTTATACGACGTGACCGGGGACGAGCGCTATTTGCATTATGTGCAGGATGATGTGAGAAGTCGTGGCCATACCTTTGCGGCTACCCTGAATTGGAAATACGTATTCACCGATATTCATTCGGAAATCTGGATGCGCACAGGCGCGCGCGATGTGATGGACGGATGGTTGGCGGATGTCCATGATTTTGATCAACGGCTTCCCCGGGATAAAGAAGGGCGGATTGTGTTTTTTGTCGAGCCGGAAAAACGGAGATTATTGGTGGATCTATTGCAGGGTTACGCTTTGCGTATGGCGCGGGCAGGGGTATGGGCGGACTCGCCTGTTTATCATGCAGAAGCGTATTATCAATTTCAGCGTTATGCGCGTGTGCTGGTGAATCCCCGGACAGGTTTATGGCATCATGGTAGGGGCTGGTTTGCCGGCCATCCCTGCGCATTATCGCCCGATGGCTGGTGCAGAGGGCAGGCGTGGGTCTTGCGCGGATTGGTGGAATGCTTGTTGTGCTTTCCGCAAGACACGCCCATGTTTGCGTGGATCAAAGCACAAACACAAGCCTTGGCTGATGCGCTGTTGCGTACGCAGTCGGATCGTGGCATGTGGTTCCAAATTATGACGGATCCGGCCCATTCCTATCCGGAAACAAGCGGTACTGGGATGATTGTATATTACTTATGTCGCGCGATCCGGCAAGGCTGGTTGGATGCGCAACGGTACGAGGCAGCCGTGCGTGCAGCACAAAATGCCTTGCTCTCGTTTGTGGGAGATGATGGACAGGTTTATAATGGCTGTCCGCATGGTCCGCCGCTTGCTTTTCCTGACGCGTACAATGCCCGGAAGCCGGTACCGGACGAGCCGCATGCGGTGGCTGCGATCATGATGGCTGGATCGGTTGCTACCGTTCCATCCAAAGTTTGATGGTTGCAACCACGCCGGGGAGCAATAAAAAAGCATCAATGAAAATAAAGACGTGACCGCGTCGTTAATTCGCAAGTTTCTGACGTACGGGAACATTTCCATGTCAGACGCGTTCCGTGTGTAATGCATGATGCGAATGGGATAGATCGGGTGGTGATAGCGAAAAGCACATACGTAGGTTTAATTCTGGGAATTTGGGTGTGTCCGGCTGGGGCGCAGTCATGGACTCCTGCCATGATTGACTATTTGCTGACCCGGTTGCCTCCGGGCGCAGAGCATCGCCACGTTATGATCCCCATGCGGGATGGCGTGCGTTTAGCTACGCATGTGTTCCTGCCTGCCGGGCATAAAACAAACGCCTATCCGGTTGTGCTTATACGTTCGGCCTATGATCACTGGACCGGCAACAATCGTAGTCGTCATCTTGATAGGGTGGTGGATCGCACGGCCCCCGGCTCCCTTACGTACAACAACGAAACGGGCTATGTGGTTGTATTGCAGGACCTGCGCGGAGATGGCGATTCCGAAGCAGAACCCGGTTTTGAGGCGCGTCTTTCCCTGAATGAAATCCACGACACGTACGACACAATCGAAGCGCTTATCACAAACAGGTGGTGTAATGGTCGCGTGGGAATGACCGGGGGGAGTGGACACGGCATGGCTGCGTACATGGGGTGGTTGTGCAAACACTCCAACCTGGTCGTAGTAGCGCCAGGCAACACAGCGCCGGATCTGTATAGCCATTGGAGTTTTGATCACGGGGTGCTTCGCTGGTCCTATCAATGGCTGAATAATGTAAATGCGAAAACATCGGCGTGGCCCAAACCGACACTTGGACATTATGGGTCGCGACAACAATGGCGCGATGCGCTAACAAACGGCGCCGCAGACAATCAGACGATTTTGATTCATAACGCAGATCGTTGGTTTAATTTCTTCATGGATGCCACGTTCGAGGTCTTCTCTGTGCTTGACGATACGCACCGTGGATATCTGGTTATGGATCGGGGCAATCATCAGGGCGAAATAGACGAGCTGCCTTTCCCTCGGGCGCCCGCGCCACCGGAGCGGCCTGTCATGCCGTCTTTTCTGGATATCCTCGACGGCGCTACGGTGACGAACCGGCCTTTTCTGGATTATTATGTATTAGGCGATGCGCGACGTGGAGCCGGTGCGGTTGGCAATTTCCGGCGTGTTACCGAACGCTGGCCCCCTCCTGCGACCGACACGGCATGGTATTTCCATGCGGACGGCACGCTCTCGACCCATCCTCCAACCAGCGCCGTAGCGTATAGGTCTTATGCGTATCATCCAACCAATCCGGTCCCGAGCGTGGGAGGGCATTTCTCGTACGGTTTTAAGGCCGAGTCCGGACCGAAAAACCAGTGGGTCCCCGCGCTGACCCAACGCCACGATATTATTCGTTTGGAGTCCGAACCTTTCAGCAGTCCGGTTGAAATTACCGGCGCGGTGTGCGCGGAATTGTATGTATCCACCGATGTCGAGGACACCACTTTCATGGTTAAATTGATAGATGTGTATCCGGCGGAAGGAACCAATGCGGCGTACCATGCGCTTATGCGCGAGTCGGCCAGGATGGGCCGGTACCGGAATGGATTTAGCGATCCGCAACCGATGCAATCCGGCGCTATTTACCGATTGAATATTACGCTGCCCACCATCGCATGGATGGTGGAGCCGGGGCATCGGCTGGCGGTACATATCACCAGCTCCAGCGCGCCTGCGTTTGAAGTGCATCCCAACTCCTACGAACCCGTCATGAGTTATGATGCTTCCCCAACCGCGACGATTCACGTACACATGAGTCAAACGTATCCTTCCCGTATCGTCGTGCCGTATTACACCGCAAGCGCAGAGAACAACGAAACGGCCTCGTATACCGTGGAGGAAGGGGAGACCTACGGGCGAGGGCAATACCGTTTGTTGCATCCCGCTTTTGCCGGTGGGGTTTGGCAGCGTCAGCAGAACCCTCAACCGCACATTGTGGTTTCATTGATAGGGTGGCCCGACCGCGATGCGGTTTTTCTTCCCGAGACTATTACATTTGTCGGTGTTTCGTGGCTGCATCCGGTTTCTCCGCAGTCATGGACGCGTCATTTTGAAAAAGTCATAGCGGTGCATGCCAAAAATGGACCGGTTTCCGGGCGTCCCAGTCGTCATGCCCTTAAAAAAGAAGCAGAACTTCAGCAGTGGTTTGACGACCGGTTTGATGTAGACGTGGCGGGAGGCGACGTATGAAAAATACACGCATTATCGGCAGTCGCAAAAAAGGATTTACGTTAATCGAATTGCTGGTGGTTGTGGCTATACTCGCGTTGTTACTGGCTATGATGACCCCGGCGTTATCCCGTGTGCGTGACCGCGCCAATACGGTAAAATGTGCTGCGAACCTGCGGGCGGTCGGGCAGGGCGTCATGCTTTGGGCTGCGGACTGGCATAACCGCTTGCCTCCTTATGAAATCAGCGACGTCGCGAGCGACCAGCAATACGCGATCACTGCGTTAGGTGGGAATGCGCAGGCTTGGAGCGATTACCGTTTACTTGGCCAATATATTGGCAATGAACGATATCAAACAGGGGGTGGTAGCGGGCATAGCGGCGGCGTGGTGTTGAAAAGTTCCGGGGCGTTTTGTCCCGGAGACAAACAGGACTTCCCGCATTGGTCGTCTGTATTGGCTGATCCAGAGCGGGATGCCGCCAGTTACGGTTTTAATGTGCGGTTGCAAAGCGATTCCAATGTAAGCAACTACCGGGGCGCATGGGGTACCGATGTTACGCTTAAAACATTAAAAACCGGCCTGCATTTATATGAAGCCTCGAAAACTATTTTAATGGTAGACGCGCATTATCCCCGATGGGATCCCGGGTACGGAAATACCCCTCCGGCGTATGGAGCGCCGGAGCCTTATACAGGCGTGTATGTGGTGGGCAGTCCTTTAAGCTGGTGGAACTGGGCTATGCGTCATGCCAATCAACGCGGCGCGAATGTTTTGTTTATTGACGGGCATGTGTCCCTGGTTGAAGATGATCTTGCGACGCCTATCGCGGATCGCGCCTATTTGTTTAAGAAGCTCATGGATTACTAAATAGTCACCCGACATGCAAACGCCTGTTGAAAATCCGGCCAAACGGCCTATGCCTGCATTCCCTCACACGTTTCCTTTCGATCCCACGTACGGGTATACACGGGAACGCCTGCTGGCTATTCAACCCCCGGAAGCGCCGGATGATTTTGATGCCTTCTGGGCGGCCACATGGCATGCGAACGCCGCTGTGCCGCTGGATTTGGATGTGACGTATGTGCAATCCCCTTCGCCCCGGTTTCGCATGCGCATGGTTCGCTACACTGTGCTCGGCGGGCATCGGGTAGGCGCATGGTTGTTGACGCCGGTAGAAGGGCCGGTGGATACCGCCGCGATCTGCGGCCACGGCTACGGGGGCCGTGACGCGCCGGACGTGCCGGAACAACAGGCGGCGTTTATGTTTTTCTGCGCGCCGGGTTTTCATCTGTCCGCTGCGCCTTCGCTTCCCGCTGATGCCTACCGGCATGTTGTGCATGGTATTGGCCATCGTGACACATACCTCATTCGATCATGCGTAGCTGCGATCTGGTCGGCGGCGAAAGTTATAGAGGAGGTGACAGAGCAGTCGTTTGTAAATCGTTATTATTTTGGAGGCAGTTTCGGCGGCGGCCTCGGCGCGTTGGCTGTGCCTTGCGACGACTGGTTTACCAAATGCATGCTTGCTATACCGACGTTTGGGCATCATCCGCTCCGCTTGCAGTGCCGCTGCCAGGGGAGCGGTGAAGCCGTGCGCTTGTATGCGGAAAAATACCCCGATGTACGCGAGGTGTTGGCCTATTACGATGCGGCTGTTTCCGCAACGCGCATACGCATTCCGAATGTAACATTGCCTGCTTTGTTTGATCCTGCGGTGCCACCGCCTGGTCAGTTTGCGATTAGCAACGCCATGGCTGTTTGTGGCAAGCGCTATATCTATTCCGCAGGCCACTACACGCACCCGGACGAAGAACAAGAGAACCGGGAAGCGGGACGGCTCGTAAACCAGGTATTATGGGATGCTTGATCGAGCGTTACGTTTCTTCAGCAGCGCCGCAATCATACAGGCAAAACCAATCAGCCCCATCGCGCCCGGTTCCGGCAACACCGCCATTTCGCCAAATACCGTCAAATCCGCAGCGCCGTCGGTTTTGAATATCCACCCGATGCCTACTTGCGTGAATTGGGAAGGTTGTCCATACGCATACACTCGGAACTCCACACTGTTTGTAAGTTGTTGCAAGGAGGATACGCTGGATAAACTAACCGTGCGCTGCTGGCCGAGCCAGCCGGAAACATTGCCGGTGTCGCCCACAGCCCATGTTGCTAATTCATCGCCATCCGTAAACCCGGTTTGATCGGACATCAGCGAAAAAAATACTTCATAGTTTGTGGCATCTTGCGCGCTGAAACGTATGGTAATGTTTGTGATATTCATCCAATTGGCTTTATCACCCGGGGTGAGCGTGAAAGTCCAGTATCGGTTATTGGATATGGCATTGGCCAGCGTCGTTTCATTAGCGTTGCGCATAGCAAAGGCATCCTGATACGTCGCGGCTGTGGCCCCCGGGCCCCGTCCAAGCACAGGCGCTGAATCTAAATAAGAATTCCAGGAGCCTCCAGACGGATTTTCGCCTGCGGTGGTTGAGGCTTCGTTGCCTGCTAAGTGGTCGTTCTCCCATAGCGCAAGCACTGCGCTGTCCGCATTAAACACGAACAGAAAAAAACCGAGCCCTGAAGCGATGAAACAATTTTTTATAAAGGCAAACATTCCGTCTTCCCTCACGTAGTTATGACTATAGTGTTAACGTAATTTTAACGCATTGTGAGGATGCGACAGTCTGTTTATTTTTTACGACACCACGGCAGGTAATGGTTGTCGTGATAAACCGAGTGAATGGCGTTAGGAATTAATGACACTATCGCCTCCCGTTGTCATGATGTTGCATTATGAACGAATATAAACGCTTTGTTATCGCGGTGGGGATCTGGATCGTGGCAAGTGGATCTATCATCATCGAGGCGCAGCCGTTGGTGGTGGATTGGGGGCATGACTGGGGCGCAGGTTGGTATCGGCAGCAGCCGCATCAGGAACAAAATGGCGCATGGCGTGCGTTGGCGCAGGAAGACCTTAACGGAAACGGAACGACCGATGATGATTTTATAGGTGGCTGGCCGTATAGTTGGGATGAGCCATTAAGTCCGCAAAATCTTGTGTACGATTACACGTATCCTTCCGCGCGCTTTTTTGGCGCGGCTGTAACCAAGACCACCGACATTCCAGAAAAAGAAGACGGCACCGGTTATGTGCGCATCACAGGCCCCACCGAGGGCCACATCAACCAGAACCATGAGCTCCGTGACGATTGGAATTTAATGACTTTTCCCACACGTAAGCGCGAGCCGGAACTGTCCCGGTATGCAGGCGCGCTTCTGGTGTTTTGGAAAAAAGAGGATTTTTTAAACGGCGGGGACCGGTATCGCGTGTCTTTTGAAAAAGACGGGTATATCGCGGTGTTTATTTCGCGTTACTGGGGCGGAGTGGATTGGGGGCGTTGGGTGATCCGGCAGCATGGGCAATTTTATATTTCCCAAGCCACCTTTGCGGATGAAATACACGCGTTTGATTTAACGGAAGCGAGCCCGCACGACGGCGCGCGAAATCCCGTGGTGCGGCGCGCGCATGCGATTCATCCGCACCAAACGACCTGGGCATTATACGAGCCGCACGCGCCACATCATGTTTTTTTTGATGTGGATCAAGACGCATTCCATCCCATGACTTTTGAGGATGTCGAGGCTATCGGATTTCTGGCGCAGCGGGATTTGTCGGTTGGTCGCCCCGTCGCCGGCGGATTGTGGAATTTGCCGCATGGCATTGGCGAGCCTATCGCATTAAAATTTAATGCTGTGCAAGCCCGTGCATCGGTGGAGAAAAAAGAAACCACGTCCACCATGGTTGAATTACGTGCCGTAGGTGAGAGCGGATATACAACCCCACACCCGGTATCGTATGCCGAGTGGGTTCGTCTGTGGCGGTGGGCGGTCACGAATCAGCGCGCGCGTCAATTCACCAGCGGGTTCGAACAATACGAAATACCCGGCTATGTGTTTTTGCGCGATGGCGCCATGGGATCCATGGAAACCGGGCGCAACGAAACACATGCGCCTTCGGAGCCGGTGACCATGATTTCATGGTATGACGCCATTTTGTGGTGCAACGCATTATCTGAATATGAAGGACGTGGGCCGGCGTATTATGCCGACGAAGCATGCACGGTGCCTTTGCGTGAAGTGTACGATCGCGCTAAAAAAGAAAACCGGGACATACGGCCAATTGTTTTTTGGAAGCCGGACGCGGACGGGTACAGGCTCCCGACAAAAAATGAAATCGCGTACGGTCAACAACAGGGGATTATTAAAAAAAACGAACCCGTGGCTTTGTGGGTGTGGGACGATGAAACAACGGTATCGGATCCATCGTTGCGGAAAAGTCGGACGGTTGTGGGGGGCACGGCCCGCCAACCTGAACAACCAACCGCGATGCCTTGGGGGGAGTATCCTTTGGAAGGCACGTACGATGTCGGTTTCCGTGTGTGGCGTAACGGTAAAGGCATAGCGGAAGCGTCATCGGTTGTTGCCACGCGGGAGCTTGTGCGCGATCAACGAATCATGCCTTCGGAAAGCATGGGGGAAGGCCGGTTGCGCGCGTGGACAATGCGCAAGCTGCGCCTGGTACTTGTTGAAGGCGCGGGTGGGTTGCCGGTTAATGAAATCATCGAGCGGAGTTACAGCGAAACGGGGGCGTATGATCTGATGTTTGCCGCTACAGAAACGCCGTACAGCGTATGGAATTACGTGCGGCAGTGGGCGATGATGGAGCGCGGGTATCTCTTTAATCACGCGGGCGATATGGGGAGTTTGCATTATCTCATCGCCGGCCGTGAACCAATGGAACGGCATCGGGATGAGCCGGTAACCAATATCACATGGTGGGACGCAGTGGTTTGGTGTAATGCCTTGTCGGAACTGCTTGGTCGCGATCCAGTTTATCTTGATAAGGAAACCGGGGAACCGATGCGTGATGCGAATACGTTGCGCGTAGCTATGTATCAGGAATACGCGTATCCCAATACCGGCCGCTACCCCATGCGCCCGCTGGATACAGGCGCGATCATGCCGTTGCGGACAGACACCGGGCGTAACGGGTTTCGCTTGCCTACGCTGGCGGAGTTTTATGCGGCGCATAAAAAAAATGCGTCCGAGGAACAGGGTTGGTTTGCATCCAACGCCGCCGGACGCACGCATCCGGTGGGACACAAAGAACCGGGCCCGCATGGCTTGTACGACATGGACGGCAATGTTCAGGAAATGACCTATGGCGGAGACGCGTTATTCGGGCAAATCCGCGCAGGCAATCATTTCGCCGATCCCCCGGGCCATTATCCACATGGGATTACACGGAAGGAACACCCGGCTGTAGGACGTGCTTACCTCGGTTTCCGCGTCGTCGCAAGACCTTGAGCTGTGAAACACGTACGCTTTAACTCGTCAGGCGCGCCATTCCGCGCGGTATGCGCGTGGCGATGTGCCCATAATTAAACGGAAATTCCGCGAAAAATGAAAAGGATTCTCGAAGCCGACCGCGCGCGCAATCCCGGTTATGTAATCTTCGGTATCCACCAACAATCGGCATGCTTCCTGCATGCGCAAGCGCATCCAAAAACGCATGGGCGAAGCGCCGGTCTGCGCCCGGAATAACGCGCTGAAATGGGGCACGGATAATCCTGCGTCCCTCGCCAATTGCGTCAACGAGCGCGAGGTGTCAAGATGGCTGCTCATCCACTGGATAGACTCCATAATTCTTTTTTCAGTATGACGCGCTTTACGCCCGGGCGCTTGTCGGCCCGCGTAAATAACAGCCAGCATGCGCGCTAAACCTGTGGACAACAACAGCAATCCTGTATCGGACCATCCCTGGTTCACGCCCCAGTACGCTTCCTCAAAGGCCTGAATGACAGGACCGCTTTCCGGCGACATGATAAGCGCAGGTTTTGCGTCTGCGCCCAAAGCCGCCATCCATGCGTCCCCTTGTCGCCCCGCAAAATGCATCCAGTAAATCTGCCACGGCCGCGTTTTTGATGCTCCGTATTTGTGCGCCATGCCGCGCGGGAGTAGCAGAGCCTGTCCTTGAGCCATGGGAATTCTCGGGCCATGCTTTTCGGCGTACCACCCGCGCCCTGTCGCGCAATAAATCAAAATATGAGTCTGCACCCCGTGTGGCCGATGCACAAAATGATATCGGCTTTCCGGAAAATGACCGATATCCGTGACATATAAATCTTTTACAACCGGAAGGCCGCGCGCACGGATCCTTACGTCCGCGGGCATACGCACAAGGCGCTGGCGGGGAAATCCTTCTTTCACAAAAATCATAATAAATTATAGGTTTATCCGAATTACGTCCATGGACGCAAGGCGAATAATATGGAAATGTACAGGCTGTGATACTGAAAGAATAGTGCATGCACAAGGAGTAAGCGGCATGAGTGTCAACGTCTGGTCGGAAAAAGTGATGATCCCCACCTACCATGTGGGGAAACCGAATAAGAATCCGATGTTTCTGGAAAAGCGTGTCTATCAGGGAAGTAGCGGCGCCGTGTATCCGCATCCGGTTATTGATCGCGTAGATCATGAAAAACAGGACCGGGAGTGGACTGCGGTGTTTCTGGAAAATGACTTTATCAAGCTTATGATTCTGCCCGAACTGGGAGGGCGGGTACACATGGCCTTGGATAAAACGAATGACTATCCGTTTGTGTATCATAACCACGTCATTAAACCGGCGCTGGTCGGCTTGACGGGTCCCTGGATATCCGGTGGCATTGAATTCAACTGGCCCCAGCATCACCGTCCCAGCACGTACGAACCGGTGGATTGGTCTATGGAGAAACATGCGGATGGACGTTGCACGGTTTGGTGCGCTGAACACGAGGTTATGTTCCGCATGCGCGGCATTCACGGATTCACCGTCTACCCGGACCGCGCCTCTTTTGACGTGCGTGTGCGCTTGCATAACACAACCCGTGAACCGCAAACTTTTCTTTGGTGGGCTAATCCCGCCGTACACGTAAACGAGGATTACCAGTCGGTATTTCCGCCCGATGTGCATGCGGTCATGGATCATGGCAAACGCGATGTATCGGCTTTTCCTATCGCCAAAGGTATTTATTATAAACACAACTATGCGCCCGGCACGGATATTTCGCGGTATAAAAACATACCTGTGCCGACTTCCTATATGGCGTATCATTCGGACTATGACTTTGTGGGCTGCTACGATCACGGCTGTTCCGCGGGTATGTTGCATGTAGCCAATCATCATGTGGTACCGGGTAAAAAACAATGGACATGGGGCCATGGTGATTTCGGGCGGGCATGGGACCGGCAATTGACAGACGGAGACGGCCCTTACATTGAGCTGATGTGCGGCGCGTTTACGGATAACCAACCGGATTTTACCTGGCTGATGCCGGGCGAGGAAAAACGGTTTGTGCAGACGTTTATGCCGTATAAACATATCGGTCCCGCGCACCAAGCGAATCGTGACTGGGTCTTGAATCTTGAAATCGCGGACAGTACGGCTCGGCTGGGGATCTACGCCGTGCGGGACGGGGCGGCCCACGTGGAATTGTGGTTTAATCCGGATCAAGCACCGCCTTTTCATAATCATAAAAATATGCAATTAAAGTCTATGAATCCTCCGTTGGGGTCCAAAGCGGAGAAACTGTATACGCACAATCTTGATCTAAAAGCTGCGCAAGCGTGGACGCAACAAATCCCGCTGCCGCGCGCGTGCCAACATCCGGAAATAACCGTGCGATTAGTGTCCAACGAGCGAAAAACAGTGCTTCTATCTTACACGCCCCCCTCCGACGAAAAACCAGCGATTCCGTCACCGGCCCAAGCGGCGCCTGCGCCCGCGGAAGTGGCGTCAAATGAAGCCTTGTATTTGCATGGCTTGCATTTGGAACAGTACAGGCACGCCACGTATGCGCCTGAGCCCTATTACGAGGAAGCGTTACGTCGTGACCCGGGCGATGTCCGTTGCAATCAGGCGATGGGGTTGCTTTTGTTACGGCGAGGCAAATTTATGGAAGCGGAACGTTATTTCCGAAACGCGATTGAGCGGCTGACTTCCCGCAATCCCAATCCTTACGATGGAGAACCGTATTACCACCTCGGACTTAGTTTAAAATTTCAAGAGCGCTACGAAGAAGCATTCGATGTATTTTATAAAGCCGTGTGGAGCGAGGCATGGAAAGCGCCCGCTTTTTTTGAGCTGGCCCAATTGGCTTCACGGGCAGGTCGTTGGGGCGAAGCGCTGGAATTGCTGGATGAATGTCTGGTGCGCAATGGTCGGCATGTAAAAGCGCTGCATCTGAAAGCAACGTTACAGCGTCGTTTGAACGATCCGGACGCGCAGGCTGTCACGATTAAACGCCTTGAGGAAATTGATCCGTTGCACGCAGGGGCGGCTTGTGAGCGCGCGGGCGCTTGGGACGATCGCGTGGGGGATCTGGGATACGCCGGTTTGGAGGTTGCATTGGACTACATGCACGCCGGTTTATACGAGGAGGCTGAAACGCTGTTTGCGCATGCGCGGGATATTTCATGCATGGCGTTGTATTATGAAGCGGCGTGCTGCTTTGCCCGTGGAGCCCAAGATGCCGGTCGGGAGCGCTTGCGGCACGCGGCGGCACAGCCCTTTGCGTATGCGTTTCCGAATCAGTTGGAATGTGTTCCGGTATTGTCGCAGGCGCTGGCTATGAATCCACATGATGCGCTGGCGTCGTATGCGTTAGGTAATTTCTGGTATGCGCATCGTCGCTATGCCGAGGCAATCGCTTGTTGGGAACAGTGTACACAAAACCGACCGTCTTTCCCGACGGCGTGGCGGAATCTTGGTCTTGCCTATATGAATAAGCTACGCGATCCGGCGAAAGCAGAGCAGTCCCTGGAAAAAGCTTTTATCGCGGATCCTTCCGACGCGCGTGTATTGTATGAGTTGGATCAATTGCGCAAAGAAACCGGCGTTTCGGCGCAGGAACGCCTAGCGTATCTGGACGCACACCGTGATCTTGTCCTCGAGCGCGATGATGTATGCGTGGAATACGCGACGCTGCTGAACGAATGCGGACGGGCGGAGGAAACCATGGGCATCCTGACGCGCCGCATTTTTCATCCCTGGGAAGGAGGGGAAGGCAAGTCGGTGGCTCAATATGTGCGGGCACGAATTGCTATGGCGAAAAAAGCCGCGCAATCCGGGCAAAACGATGTGGCATGGGCGCATCTCGAAGCGGCGGAACAAATTCCCGCTAATTTAAATGAAGGCAAATTGGAAGGCAACAGGGAGAATGAATTGCGCTACGAACAAGGTTGCGTGCTTGCTTCTATGGGCCGGCGGCAGGAGGCCGTCCATTGTTTTCAAGCAGCCACGGAAGGCGTGCATGAACCTGCCTCGGCGCAATACTACAATGATCAACCGCCCGAAAGTATTTATTTTCAAGGACTCGCATGGATCAAGCTCGGAGAGCCGGACAAAGCCAAGCGGTTATTTCAGAAGCTGATAGATTACGCCCAGCAGCATAAAGACGAGGCCGTCACTATGGATTATTTTGCCGTATCTTTGCCTGAGTTTATGGTGTTCGAGATTGATCTTGCCAAGCGTCATCGTCTGCACTGCGAAAAAATGAAACAACTGGGTGAGCGGGGATTGGCCAGGCTCGCCGAAGAATCCAAGGACGATACATTGGTGGGTCCCAAGTGAAAGGTCTTAATATCCACGTTTTTGCTGGATGAATCCTGTCGCGCGCCGTATCCTTTTCCATTGCTTTGATATGGATGCATTGAAGAACAGGAGGCGGTGATGTCTGATAGGTTCAAGCCTATTTCGATGGAGCAATTAACCGAATGGGTTTTTGCGGAATTAAAACATAAAGATAGCTTGTTTAATGTGCCCCGGGCATTATTTTTCCAGCCCCGCGAAGCGGATCGGTTTCGCATAACCCAATACGGCGAGACTTTGGAAACCCCGTTCGGCGTTGCCGCCGGTCCTCACTCCCAAATGGCGCAGAACATCATTGTGGCCTGGCTGTGCGGCGCGCGGTTCATGGAATTAAAAACCGTGCAAACGCTGGACGAATTGGATGTGTCCAAACCCTGCATTGATCTTGAAGACGAAGGCTATAACGTGGAATGGTCGCAGGAATTAAAAGTCCATGAGTCCTTCGATGAATATCTTCGGGCATGGATATTGATCCATGTGCTGCATCGCTTTTTAGATTTCCCGGGGGCGCGTCCCGGCATGATTTTTAATATGAGCGTGGGCTACGATCTCAAAGGCATTCTTCAACCGAACGTGCAATGGTATCTCGATCAAATGCGTGATGCATCCGCGCACATGGACGCTTATCTCGATATTGTGGCTGCTTATGTGCCCGCCGCGCGCGACATGGATATTCCCACGCAATTGTCCAACACCATCACGCTATCCACTATGCATGGATGTCCCCCGGACGAAATCGAAAAAATTAGCGCGTATTTAATGACAGACCGCAAATTGCATACCAGCGTAAAATGCAATCCCACCTTGCTCGGGCCGGAGCGCGTGCGCGAAATACTAAATGACGATCTGGGCTACGAAGACGTAGTCGTGCCTAACGCCGCTTTTGAGCATGACTTAAAATATCCTGACGCTATTAGCATGCTGCATAGCTTGCGCGATACCGCAAAAAAAGAAAACCTCGAATTCGGCGTCAAACTTAGCAACACCCTTGAAGTCGAAAATTTCCGGCGCGTGTTTAATGAAAAAGAAAAAATGATGTATTTGTCGGGCCGTCCATTGCACGCCATTACCGTGAATCTGGCCGGCGTATTGACCGAGGAATTTAAAGGCGATTTGAAAATATCGTATTCGGCGGGCGCGGACGCATTTAACGTAGCCAGTTTGCTGCGCTGCGGCATGCATACCGTGACGGTGTGCTCGGATATCCTTAAGTCGGGCGGTTACATGCGGATGTTGCAATATATCGAGAATGTCAATGCGGCCATGGACGAAGTGGATGCGAAAGATATTCCGGATTTTGTGTGTCGCACGGCTATTGGGAATGATGCGTTTGTCAGTGATTTCGCGCGGATGTTGCAGGATGCTGTTCGCACGCATTTGGGTCTGATTTTAAAAATGTCCAGTTGCCGCGAGCTGGCGCAAAAACTGGGCAACAAGCCCAGCGATTACCGGGAATACCGCGTATGGCATTACGTCCGGTCCTGGGCCGCGCAAGTGCACATTGATGAAGCGGTATGGAATCAGCTCGCCGACGAAGTTGTCCATGTATGCGCGCGGATTAATCTCCGGTATTACGCGGATTACACGTTTACCAACCGGCTGCTGGCTAAAAACACTTTTATGACCACGAAAAGCAAAACGCGTCGCACACTGGATTTGTTTGATTGCATCGAAGCGCCGTGCGTGGACGAATGTCCTATTGATCAGAAAGTGCCGCAGTACATGGCCGCAGTGCGTGAAGGCCGGTTTGAAGATGCGGTGGAAATTACGCGGCAGGACAACCCTGTGCCAACAATACTAGGTCGTGTATGCGATCACTTGTGCGAAAACACATGCATACGCACGCATTACGACGAGCCGCTGGCGATCCGTGAAATGAAGCGGTTTATCATGGACAAGGAAGCGACCCCGCGTTACCGGCACAAAGAACCGGATCGCGGGGTGCGGGTTGCGATTATTGGCGGCGGCCCGACCGGGTTGGCGGCGGCGTATCAATTGGCGCAGGGAGGCTATTCCGTCACTATTTTTGAAGCGCACCCGTACGCCGGGGGCATGGTGTCCGGCACCATTCCGTCGTATCGTCTTCCGAAGTATTCGATTGAGCAGGACATGCACATCATCGAACATCTGGGCATTGAAATCCGGTATAACCAAAAAGCGGGCGTAGATATCACATTATCGGATCTCAAACAACAGGGATTTAAATACACCGTTGTCGCCGTAGGCGCGCAAAAAGCCAAGCGGTTGGGTTGTGACGGCGAAGACTGTGACGGCGTGATGGATGCGTTGTATTATTTGCGGCGCGTGCGCGAGCAGAAACCTGTGGAACTAGGCGAACGTATTGGCGTCATTGGCGCGGGCGATACCGCTATGGACGCCGCGCGTTCGGCTTGGCGCTTGACGCAAGGCGCAAAAATCTCGGTCATTTACCGTCGTACAATTGATCAAATGCCTGCCGACCGGGAAGAAGTGCGTGGCTTGCTGGAAGAAGGCATCAAAGTGTATGAATTGGCTTTGCCCAGCAAAGTCTTGTCGGAAAACGGCACGTTAAAAGCGCTGGTGTGCAAGCGCATGAAACTAGGCGCGCGTGGCCCTGATGGCCGGAAAGTACCCGAAGAAGTTCCGTTTTCTGAATTTGAGATTCCGCTCGACACCATGATTCTGGCTATTAGTCAGAATGCGCTTTTCGATTTCTTCGAAGACGAGATTCCTGAATTAACGTCCAAAGGGTACATCAAAGTGGATCCGGTCACGTTTGAAACATCGGTGGCTGGCATCTATTCGGGAGGCGACTCAGCGCAGGAAGGTCCGGCTTCTATCGTAAAAGGATGCGGGGACGGCAAACGCATTGCGGCGGCGATCCGGCGTAAAGAAGAACAATCCTCGGATGTGCGCGAACGGTGGCCGACGTTTGATCGCGTGGAGCTGATCCGGCGTCGCGCGCGGCGCGAATTCCGGCATCATATTCCTCATCGCCCGTTGCATGACCGGAAAAACTTTGAAGAAGTGGTTTTGACTATGAGCAAGGAAGATGCTCAAGCGGAAGCGTCGCGCTGCCTTGACTGCCAGAACATGTGCAGTATTTGCGTGGGGGTATGCCCGAACATGGCTATCATGACCTACGACATAAAACCGTTTGAAGAGCGGCTTCCGGAATTGACGGTGCGTAACGGTGCTATTGAGTCTGGGCACGGCGCAACGTTTCGCGTGGATCAGCCGTATCAAATCGCTATTCTGACTGATTTCTGTAACGAGTGCGGGAATTGTGTAACTTTTTGTCCGACAGCCGGTGAGCCGTACAAAGACAAACCCCGTTTGTATTTAAATCGGGACGAATTTGAAGCGGAAAACGATAATGCATTTATGCTGTTTAGAGAAAACGGGATTCGCCGTATCGAAGCGCGCTTTGACGGGCACACGCATCAACTGACGCTGGATAATCACATGCTGCATTATGTCTCGCCTGTGTTTACGGCGCGTATCCGGCGGGAAGGTTTTCAGGTTGAAGATACGCAATTAACCAACGGGAGTCATGACGGCGATACGCTATCGCTTAAACCTTGCGCGATCATGTTTATCCTGCTTGAAAATCTCACGACATCCATGCCGCATATTCCCGTCGTGGATACGACCCTGCCTGCCACGCGGATCACAGCTTGATTCATGCGCGGAACTGCGGTATGACATCGCGCATGAAACAGGAATCCGACAGCCCATTGTTTACAGTGCATGCGCCCGATGTGGATGTAGACGCACTTGTGCGTGAGATTCAAGCGACCGTGGACCGTAAAATGGCGGATGGCGTGTACGCCGATGCGCGTATTGCGCGGGCGGAGCGGGCGAATTTGATTCATTTACAGGATGAAGATCAATTTCTTGAATTTTATCTGCGCTGCCTGCGCGATGTAGCCAGTGTGGATATATCCGATTTTGAAATACGCGAACGGCGGCGTGGGCTTGCGCCTTTGCTGGTGCGGCTTAAAAAATTAATTTGGTCTTTATTGAAATTTTATACGTATCGTTTGTGGTCCCAGCAGAATCAAGTGAATGGATTGATTGTCACTGCGGTAGAGACCATGGATAAAAAATACACCGAACGGATTCGCGCGTTAGAAGCGCGGGTGCGCGAATTGGAAGCCCAAAACAGCCCGTCGGATGACGCGTAATGACGTCCGTGCGCCACATCGCGGTGGTTTGTCCCCGGTTTGCGGATGGCGCAACCGTCGGCGGCGCCGAAACGTTGCTGCGTCGCTTGGCGGATCGCATAGCCGCCTCGGGCAGGCAGGTTACGTTTCTGACTACTTGTGCGCAAAATCATCACACATGGGAAAACAATCTTCCTCCCGGACAAAAAAAAGTCGGGGCCTTGGATGTGATTTATTTTCCGGTGGATGAAAATCGCGATATTAGCACGTTTCTACGCGTGCAGGAATCCATTAGCAACCGGGGCGCGGTGACGCGCGAAGACGAAGAAATCTGGATTAAAAACAGCGTGAACAGCCAGGCGCTGTGCGACCATTTGAAAACACAGGGGAACGCCTATGATTGTATTATTATGGGCCCTTATTTGTTTGGCTTGGTATTTCATGCCGCACAGATATTTCCGGACCGTACTTTTTTAGCGCCTTGTCTGCATGACGAGCCTTTTGCATGGCTTTCGATTATGAAAGATTTGTTTGGATCCGTGCGTGGTTTTTTGTTTAACACCGAACCGGAACGGGAACTGGCGCGCCGGTTATTTGGCACGCCGGACGAGCGTAGCGCGGTTGTGGGCATGGGCTTGGATGTGTTTGATGCCCATCCCGAATCTTTCGGCCACAAACATGGCATGACCGCGCCTTATCTTTTGTATTCGGGGCGACGGGAGCCGCTGAAAGGCACGCCGTTGCTGCTGGATTATATGGATGCATTTCGCGCGCGGACAGGGCGGGATGTCAACGTGGTTCTGACAGGCAGCGGGGCTTATGATGTATCTCCTGAACTCGCGCCGCATGTACTGGACGTGGGATTTGTGTCTGAACAGGAAAAACATGAAGCCATGGCAGGCGCGTTGGCGTTTATACATCCATCGGTAAATGAAAGTTTAGGCATTGTGCTGTTGGAATCGTGGTTGGCGCGTACGCCTGCGCTTGTGCATGCACGCGGGGAAGTCTTGCGCTGGCAATGTGCACGTAGCGGGGGGGGCGTATGGTTCCGGCATTACCCTGATTTTGAGACCGCGTTGCTGCGTTTGATGGATGATCCCCCGTTGCGCGCGCGCATGGGAGAAGCGGGACGCGCATACGTGGAGCGGGAATATGCATGGTCCGCCGTCGAAGCGCGGTTATGGGCTGCATTGGAGATATTGCATCAAGACCGATAAGGAGGTAAACTATCCACATGAAAACATTTTTATCCTTTTGCATGCTTAGCGTGCTTATGGTGGTCGGCTGTGCCACGCCGGAAGCGCGCATTAAACGCAATCAGGAATTGTTTGAAACTTTTTCTCCCGCCGCCCAGGAAAGCATACGGGCCGGGAAAGTCGAAATAGGATTTACGCCGGATATGGCCACGATTGCGCTGGGCGAACCGGATCGCACGTATACGCGTCGCACCGCGACCGGGGTATACACGGTTTGGTCCTATACCGATCATTATGCTTCCTCGCAGCGCAAAATGGTTACGGGCACGTTTCGTGTGCGTGACCATGCCGGGCGCATTCGCACGGTAAATGATTCCGTTTGGCTGGATGTGCCTGTGCAACATGAATTCGAGCGTTTGCGCGTCGAATTTGAAAACGATCAGGTCGTCGCTGTTGAAACACTGACCCGCTAGTCGCGGTTATTCCTACGCTCGAATCGCAGACTGACGATTTCGTATGGACCAAAAGATAACGTCCTGTTCTTAGTCCCTGCGCCTGTGCTTTTCCCTTCCGCATCGCACGTCGCACACGTCCAGTCATCTGCCGCGCGAAAGACGGCTTTGCCCGGGCGACCTGACGCTTCGTGCAAGCGCAGCAACCAGGCATTTGAGGACAAGGGTTGTGCCCACGAAGGGATCAACGTTTCCCCTCCTTCCATAGCTTGCAGAGGCGACGGACGCGCTGGACCTTTGTAGGAAAGCGGCGCGGTGAACAACGTATCCGCCAGACTGGCGGGATGTTCCGCGCGTGTCAGGCCTTGATGATAATGCCCGAAGGCAAAGCGTATGACATGGTGGCCTTGGTCGGTGTGCCGGTCGAGATTCTTCAGACGTGTAAGCTCAGGAAGCCATGCCATGCCATGACCGTCGAAACCTACGGCATGCGGGCTTCGCACAAGGCTGATTCCTATCTGGCCGTCCCGGACTGTCGCGCCATATTTCGCTTCGCTAACGGCAAAGAATCCGTCGGTCTCCCCTTCGTCGTATACGGACAGCCAGCGACTAAATGGAACTTCCCACATAGCTTCCGATGCGAGGCCGGACGTGACTTGCGGGCGCGTGATGCTCCCGAAAGGCACGCCGAAGCGCGCGTGTGTTGCCATGTGCCGTGTGGGGAACAAAAGTTTCAGCATCGCCATTTCTTCATGCCAGTCCAGTTCTATGTCCACATACAGCAACGGGTCACCTGCTTGAATGTAGCAGTGAAGAGTGGATTGGCTTTTTTCACCGACGCGTCGTTGCACGGTGAAACCTGCGCGATGCGGTTCTTGCAAAGGCGTGATATGCGCTTTCGCGGAGCAGGGTTCCCCGTGTGCCAGCGTGTGCCGGTCCAAATCCCAGGCTTCGTAGCGTGCGGGGAAATCCTTGTAGAATATAAGCTGCCCGCCCGGTCCGGTTAAAGGCGATGGACGACCGTTCCATGCCAATTTGCTGATCCATCCTTGTTGGTCAAGATTAAACGACACCATGCCGTTGTCCACAGTCCGCCCTTTGATGGATACCGGCTCGCCGGTTTCCGTAAGGGCTTGTTCGACCGGTGTGGCGCTAAGCGCGGGAAGGCGAACCCGGACTGCTTTGCGTTTTCCGGGAGGCGTAATCCAACGTGTGACTTCGATCGCGTGCGGATTCAGAAAACCGTCTATGCCTTTAGTGGAAGAAAGCGCTTGTAGGGCGCGCGCGGTTTCTTGGGATGCCAGCGCATTTAATTCCGGCACGCCTTCCTTGTATACATCCCATACGGAGCTTCCGGGGATGTAATCGTGGAATTGAGCGAAGACCAGGCGTTTCCATGCATGGGTCCGGTCCCAGGTGCGCCCGGAAACGCAACCGGCAGCTTCGGATATTTGCAAGGCGCGTTCGAGTGCGCGGAATGCATCTTTCACGCTTGCATGCGTAGTGAGCGTCCCCCGGTGGCCTTCAAGGTAACATTCGCCTTTCCATACAGGTAACCGGTTTTTCAATGGCGCGAGTCGTTCAAAAAAGGCCTCGGGATGATCCCAGCGAAGGGAAGGCATGCCGGGTATATTGTCCAAGCGTCTGGCCCGCTCGCACATTTCGGCGGTCGGTCCTCCGCCTCCGTCACCGTAGCCGGTAGGCAAAAGGCATTCGTTATGCACATCCACTTGTTGATGTCCCCATGACACCGCTTTCAGTTGTTCGGTCAATACCGAGGCGTTGTATCCGCAATCCTGCGTGACATGCGCGATGACTTCTGAACCATCATGCCCCCGCCACACAAAACTGCTATACGGGAACCGGTTCACGAGATTCCAAGTCATTTTTGTGGTGAAAAAGTATTTTACGCCCGAGAGTTTCATGATTTGCGGCAAACATGCGGAATAACCAAACACGTCGGGAAGCCATGTCAGCGGCGTTGTTGATCCCCGGATTTCACGGAATCCCTGTTGGCCGAGGGAAAAACTACGCAGCAGCGCTTCCCCGCAGGCGATATTGGTATCCGATTCCACATACATGGCGCCCGTGGGTTGCCATTTTTTTGTTGCGATTCTTTTCTGCACAACATCGTATAATTTGGGCTCGCGCCGACGCACGGCTTCGTAGCTGGCGGGTTGGCTGTAGGCGAACCGGAATTCAGGATAATGATGCATTAAATAATGCACGGTGGAGAACGTATGCACGGCTTTGATTTCGCCAATTCGTTCCGGCCACAACCACACAAGATCAATATGCGCATGACCGGTCAGAATCGCCGTGATCATGGTCTTGTCCTGACGCAGTTCCTTGTACTGTTTCGTCAGAAAACTGTGCGCGGCGACCAGACCTTTTTGTTCAATGATATCCGCGGCATCTTCCAGTATGCGTAGGAGCTTACGATAAGCCGGGCTGTGCGATTCCATCGCGGGTTGTGTCTGGCCTGGCGCTACCGTGGGCGCCAGTTTCGGGTTTTCTGTTTGGCGTAGCGTTAGCGCGGCATCCAACAGACACTTCATGTCGTGATAGACATCCCATGCGTCATCGTTTCGTCGTTCCAGGAAAGCCCCTTTGAATAGCGAGCCGTGAGAGTCCAGGCGCTGCCATCCTTCAACCCAAATCGCGCTGGATACGCAGTTCGCTTCCACCCATACCTCGCGCAAGCCCTCGGGCATAAGACAATGTTTATGGCCGGGATCGAATCCGAAATACGGGACGCCTTTTACATATAACGTTGCTTCCCCCAGATCTTGCCAGGAAAACCAGTCTCCGCGTTTGGTTGTTCTGGGAAAACGCACCCGGCACCATCGTTGATCGAATAAGCGGCCCCACGTTGTGTTGGGCGCAACGGGTTTAAGCGGTTTTTTCTTCGCTTCCGCCAAGGAACATTGTTCCGGACCAAACGCCGTGGCTTGCACGTCCAACGCGCATTGGTCCTGCCAGATTTGAGATTCAAGGCGACGCACTACAGAGTCGGCGCGTAACGGGGTTTGTGAAAGAATATGATGATTAGAAAGCATGGATTCGATATCTCCTGATTAATACGTGCTTATGTATAAGCGGAAGGGAATTATTCGTCAGCAATAATTTAGTTTTCCAGATTCAACATGACCGACATGCTTGATCCATGCTGGCCGTTTTCAAGGCGCATGAGAATCCGGTTGAGGCCTTCCTGCATATAAACCGTGCGAATGCCTTCGTCCGGGCGCCATGCTTTGTGTTGTTTTCCGCTAGCCCACACCATAAGTCCGTTTACCCATACTTTCGAATAATCATCGCTGCCAATCGCGATCGTTACATCCATATCGCTTTCGCACCATATTTCCGTATAGCCATAAAATATAGCGTACGGCTCATCATCCCGCGGGACAAGCGCCACGCGCGGTGTATGCTGGAATTTCCACCGCAGTTCCCGTCCGGTGTCATCATGATAAACCGCATCTAAATCTATCACGGATTCAGGAGGGAAAATGGTGTCAATATGACGCCGGTTTGGATTGGAGAATGGTCCGATAATGTGCCAACTATCCAGATAAACCCATCCGGGATGAGAGCGACCTGTGGGGGATGTTGCGATCCGGCGCGCGGCGGGAAGATCCGGGGACGGCGCTGCCATAACATCCATGGAGCGCGGGCCGGGAGACAACGGCGTGGCGCCAACCGCGGCGCGCATTAACGGAGCCACGTTCTTGTAACGTTCTGTTTCGCTTTCCGCCGCCATTTGTTGAAGTTCATGGAGCATATCCGTTTGCTGGGGGGCCGAACTTTCCCCGTTGCCCATGGAGGCCGTTTCGGGGGCAAACGACACCTGCATCTCCGTGCCTTGACCTCGCGAGGAAAGGCCAAGAAGTCGTTGTGCTGTGGCGGTCATATCTTGCAATTCCGCTTGCACTTTGTCTACTTCCTGCCTGTGCGTTTCGCTTTCCGCAGGCGTGTTAACGGGCGTACGCAAAAGCGTGTCATTAATTTCCGGTCTATCCACCGCCACGGACTGCGTGTGCGTTAGAGATTCGTCCATCGGGATTTTGGCTGCGACCGCGTTTTCGGCGGCGCGTTGTTGTCTGAATAATTCCGTCATGCGGGCTTCCACTTCGACTGCGTGTTCGTATAGATCGGCGATATCCATTTCTCGCAGGAGAGGCGTGTCCGGCTTCTCTAATTGCGTCAACGTTTCTTCCGGAGGAGACGCCGGGTTTACAGGCGTTTTGGATGCGATGGTTTCTTCCAGTTTGAGGGTAGCTTCCTCGTGCTTTTGGTTTGCGTTCTGCTGGGCTTCAACCGCTTCATTTTGTGTCCCGGTAAGCTGTTGTTGAATCTCCTGCCGTTCGAGTTTCGCGCGTTCAAGCGAAGTGTTTAACTTGGCTACCTCGTCGCGTGTGGTTTCCACCCGTTGCGTATATCGTTCAACGTTTTCTTGCGCTACACGTTCCCGTTGCTCGACGCGTTCCACTTGCTTCTGAATCTGCTCTTTTTTGGATTCTTCCGCTTGCGCCAGGGTTTCCTTTAGTTCTTGCAAGGATTTTTGATGGTCCTCAAGCGCGGTGGCTGCATCGTTGGCGCGATTGTCATTAAGTTCCATTACGTTTTTCTGGCGGTCCAGAAGGGATTCGAGACGCGGGATTTGCGCATCCAAATCCGCTGCGCGTTCGGAGAATTCCCGCGCTTGGTCCTGGGCTTCGGCTGCGGCGGTTTGCGCTTCAAATGCTTCACGATGCGCGTCTTGCACTTCGCGATAGTGTTCGTCCAGAAAAGTCAACGCGCGCACAATTTCCCGCTGCGCATCCTGCGCAATCGCTTGGGCTTCACTGACTTTATTTTGCGCCTGACGCGCTTCGCGCAATTCCGCTTGCGCGGTGTCATCGGGCGCTTGCACGGCTTGCTCCATTTGCTTCATAGCTTCCTGCGCGAGTTCCAGCGCTTGTTGTTGGGCATCACGAACTTCTTGCAAGTGATCCATGGCTGTGCGCGGCGCTTCGGTAGACCACTGTTCAACTTGTTCTTTATACGCCTCTACGGATTCCTGCATATTAAAACGTAGCACATTCTCGCTGGCTATAAGTTGTTGGACTTCTTCGCGCGCTTCATCGGCGGCGGTTTGACGGACCTGTTCGATAATGCGTTCGATCTGAGGCGCGGTTACGCGGGGTTGCGGGGGTGGCGCGCTGTCTTGAATCAGCAATTGACGGACAGGAGTGAACCATAATCCCACCAGCGCCAGTGCATGGATAAACAAGGACCAGAAAAGCCAAATGCTTCTGCGTCGCTCATGCGCGTCATGGATAGTGGAAGCCATATCAACGAATAGATCGGGGGTCCAGTGTGTGCAATCCTACATCCATAACGCCACGGACATGACACCATTCGATGATTTCCAGCACGGATTCATAAGGGATCAAGCGGTCCGCATCCAGTCGCACCCGTTGTCCGGATGTGCCTGCCACTTGAAGTTCCGCCATAACCAGGTCGCGATTCGCCTGGGTCCCGTTAAGGTACATTTGCCCTTCGCGATCTAATCCGATGACCAGTACATCCGGCTCTTCCGCGGTTTCCACGGCGGCTTCCGCGTAAGGGAGTTCCACCGGTATTTCGCGAACAATTTTTTTCAGCGTGGTGGCGACAAGAAAGAAAATGAGCAGAAGAAACATGCAGTCAATCAGCGGCGCCATCTGCACTTCGACGCTGTCATCGTCATCGAGTTTGATGCGCATGCTCATGCGCTTTCCTCCGTGGATGTTTCTTTTTTCATAAACCACGCATTCACCATATCCGCGGCTTGTTCTTCCAGCACAACGCCAAGCAGTTGGGTTTTTGATTTAAAAAGGTGATAGGCGAAAAGGGAAGGAATGGCAACGACCAGGCCTACAAGCGTTGTGACTAACGCTTTCGAGATACTACTGCCTAATACTTGCACGTCGCCCAATCCGGCGATCGCGACGGCATCAAATGCATCTACCATGCCGCTGACCGTGCCAAGCAGACCCAGCAGCGGCGCAAGAGCGCCGATAATCGCCAGCGGATAAGCGCGGATCAGGTGGCGTCGCAATTCGCGGCTTGCTACATCGCCCGCGGCGAGCGCGAGCGGATCGGTGTTCCAGTGCCGATGTTCCACCATAAACGACGCCACACGCCCGAGCGTGCTGTCGGATGCCGCGCATCGTTTCTGAATTTCATCGAATTGGCCTTGGCCATACAGCGGTAGAATTTCTTCAACCAAACCCGGAGGAGCTACCCGCGCGCGTCGTAAATGAGCCATGCGCTCCAGGATGCAGGCCACGCCGAGCACGGACAGGAGAAACAAAACCGGCACAGTAGCGCCCGCATCGCCTAAACGCGAGGCCCACCGTTCGAATTCATTGGCGGGCATAGGTTCTTCTTCCGCCGCGGGGGCAGGGGAGGGGATGTCCTCCTGCGCTAGCGAGATCATAGGTACAACAAATAACAGCGACAGGTAAAAAGCCCCCCGCAAGATTGAACGAATATACATAATAGACATAGCTACTTTCCTGGTTGTTTTGTTCTGGGCATTCCACCCGGGAGCATGCATTACGGCATAAGCAGAGTCGCATCCCGGTATTCCACCTGCCCGGTTTTTTGATCCCCCGGTTGCGGAACACTAAACGAAATGGACTGAATAGGAAAATGAATAACACCATCTTTGGCGCCCCCCCAATGCTCCAGCCGACGGGTAAGCGGAATGGTGATTTCTTCCCAGCGACCTGTCGGGCGCATGGCTTTTTTGTATTGATGTGTCTGCCCTGTGCTGTCGAGTACACGGAATGTAAGCGATTGCGCGGTCTCTGAACGCGCATGCAATTGAAGCGCGGTCGCTCCTTCGGCGATGGTGACGTCCGTTTTAGCCATTACATAAGGCGTTCGCTGGGATTTGGATTGGGTGAAGTCAAACGTCAACGCCCCTATCGCCACCTGATGACCGTCCACCATTAAATCAAACGTACCATCACCGGTATTTTTTATAAATGTCCACGGCCTGCCTTCCGCAAAGAGGTTCAGGGGAATTTCTTCCCCTGTGGATGTAGTAGGGCTTTTGGGTTTCTCTTTGGCCGGTCCGGCGATGCCTTTACCAATTTGCAGATCAGCCGCCGCTGTAAGATAGATGGGTTTGCCTGTTAGCGTAAGCGTTACTTGCCCTTTATTTACTGCGAGTGGTTTACCTTGACTATCGGTTATGGCGCCTTCGGAGGGATTCAGGATAGGGAGGAAAAGATCATGCTCAACATATTCATCCGGTGGAAGTTTAGGTGGAGGCGCAGTCCAGGCCACCAAGCGCCGAGTACCCTCGTCGTTTACAAATTCAACGACATAATCCAGATCGGAATCCGTGGGCAGACGGCCTTTTAATCGAAAGCCATTTAATTGTTCCATCATTTCCATGGCATCATGAAATACGGGACGCGGCGATCCGTCCGCCCGCTCCACAAGACCAAATTCATCGCCGTCCCATTCATACCAGATTGTGAAAAGGATGCCGTTTAATTGGTCTACGATAAATTGCCGGACAAAATGCCATCCTTGAAATTCCAAGGCACGATCTTTGGAGCCGCCGGACCACCCATCCCGGGTTTCCTTGACCGCAAAACCGCGCTCGGTGTTGACCATAGGCATGTCCGGCGCGCCATATTTTTTCAGGAGATCGCGTGTAATTTTGTGTCCGATGGAAAACTCCTCCGGTGTTTTTACGCCGTACGGATGCACCGACCAGCCGGCAATGCCGGTTTCAAGAATGCCCAACTTGAAGCAGCTTTCAGTCCATTCATAGCTCGGCGGCCAGTAATTCGACACGGAACCGGCCAGTACGATCGCATCAGGATTCGCTTTGAGAATGGCGGGCATGACTTCTTTTACAAGCGCAGTGTATTCCTCGGCAAATTCCGGGGAATTGTGTTTTCCATCTTTTCGCCAGAATGTGCGGACATTGGGTTCGTTCCAGATTTCCCAGATGACATCATGATCTTTATAGTGCTCGGCTAATGCCGCCGCAAACGCCGCGAACCCACGACGACCTTCTTCGGTTTGGATGCCTCCGAGGCCGTCATCTTCATAGCTTTTATGCGAGCTGAAGAAAACGCCTAACACCGTTAACCCCAGTTCTTTTGCATGCGCCATTTCGGTGTCGTACCGCGAAAAGTCGTACGTTCCTTTTTCGGTTTCCACCCAGTTCCAGTAAAACCCGCGACGCACTGTGGTAAAACCCGCCGCATGCACGGCATCCAGCGTGGCGATGTTAAAATTATGTGTTTTTAACTGCATGCCAAAAGATTGAGGGAACCCCGGCTCGGGCAATTGGACTGCTTGGGAGGACAAAGTCATGATGGATAACGCAATAACGCCTACGGAATATTTTGATCTCATAATTATCCTTGGGTTGATATGTATATATAAATAGAATAAAGTAAACATTGCGTGAGTCAAGAATGTTTTAAGGTTATGTAACGCTCACGAAGACGATCCCAACCGTATGATGTGTTATGAGGTCTTTTCCTGGCGTACACGTCAACGTTTTATCGGGAAAAGCCCAAGAACTACATTAACGTTTATCCGTTTTACGCGGAACCACATCACATGTTTCCATATACCAGCGCAAGACACGCGCTTTTAATTCCGCCAGAATCCCGGCATAGGCCGGGTCGTCCACTACATTGCGTTCTTCGCGGGGGTCTTGATCCAGATCGTATAATTCATCTTGTTCGTAGAGGCGGCTGACGTATTTGTGCGTGGCGGTGCGGCACATGACTCCTTTGCCGTGGTAGGGAACGTCGTCGGTCGCTTGCAATTGCATGCGCGGCATATACAAACCTGTTGTATCCCCCGGTTTGTAACTCTGCAGTTCTTTCGCCTGATTTTCACCCATCAAGCGGCCTCCTTCGCAAAAAACGGCATCACGATGGGTTTTTATTTCGCCTTGAATTAAAGGAAGCAGACTTTTTCCAAACGCGTCGTATCCCGGATCAATGCCCGTCAAAGCATGGACCGTCGCGGACAAGTCCACGAGTTCTACCAGCGCGTCGCTTACCCGGGGCGATACCGGTACATTTTTCGGAGGTTTGACTACTAAAGGCACGTGTGTCAGACAGTCTTCAAAAGTATTTTGTGTTTTTTCCACCAAGCCATAGTCGCCGGTAAAGTCCCCGTGATCGGAAAAGAAAAATATCGCCGAATCATCGTAACGGCCCGTATCTTTCAAGGCTTGTGTGACACGTCCAAACTGAGCATCTATCCTGGCGCACATGCCGTAATACACCGCACGCAATTCGGTCCAACGTTCCTCTGTCCAATTGTGTAATTTTTGTTTTTCAGCCAAGCCTTTCAATAGGGAAGGCTTGCCCGACCAATCGGCGGGCGACGGCGTTCTGCGCGGCAAGGCGGTACGATCAATCTGGCTATACCACGGTTCCTCCACGCAGTAGGGAGGATGGGGGAAGATAAGCGGTAGATAGATACAGAGCGGTTGATCGCCGTCATAGCGATGCAAAAAATCAATAGCGCCCAGCACATAGCCCCAGTCTTGATCGGCAAAGACCTCTTCGTCTTCTTTGTCCAGTAAGCCTTTGTAAAAGCTGAAAAAGTTATCGCCATCTTTGTCCCCACGCCATGATAAATCACCGACATGATGATCTATTCGGGCTGTTAGATTCCATCGGCGGAAGTCGTCTTCCTTGGGGGAAAAACGGATGTCGCAGCAGGCGTTGATCCCGTCCGGCGCGGGTGTAAGATCGTTTTTGCCTGCCCACCAGACAAAGTAGCCCTTGTCTTTTAGCGTTTTCAAAAGGACCGGTTCCCCGTGTTCCGGGTGCAACAAGTGATGCATGGTGCGGTGACCGCGAACGTGGGGATACCAGCCGGTCATGAAACTGCACCGGCTGGGCGTACAGACAGGATTCTGGCAAAATGTGGAAGAAAACGATACCGCTTCTTTTTGTACCAATTGGTCAAGGTGTGGTGTTCGGGCCGCCGGGTTGCCCAAATGCCCGAGCACATCCCCGCGATACTGATCGGGGTTAAACAAAATAATATGGGGTAATGTCTTTTTCATCACACCACCGGTATCATATTCAGGGAAACGTTGCTACGTTACTCTACAAGAATAAGATGGCCGATCATATCCGTTTCTTTGAGGTGTACACCGGAAAACCAACCCATGCAAGCTCCTCGCACCCCTCCATCGGCTTCATTCAACGCGACGGCAATGCCTAGATTTGCTCCGGTTTTTGCCGTGATCGGTGTCAGACGCTGCCATGGAATGGCAATTTCATACGTGATGTTTCCATTTTTACCACGCTGATACTCCACCGTGATGTCTTGGGCCTCGCCTGTCGGCGCAGCAGGGTCTGCTGTTAAGTGGCTCCACGCTTGCGGTCCTTTGGCGCCCACGCCCATGGAAATGTCAATCTTGCCGAGCTTCCGTCCGCCACCCCGGGCGGGATCCATAAGCACTTGCAGTCCGTCCATCGCCCATAAGCGACGATCTTCTTCGTTGGCGGTGCTAACGTGTTGGATTTGCACAGCTCCACGCATCGCGACTTCAAGCGTGTGCTGGATTTAAAAACCGGCGTTCTGACCCGCTCCTTTACATGGGAACTTGGCGACGGGCGCGAAGTGCAGCTTACCTTCGTGCGTTGGGTAAGCATGGCCACGCCCGAACTGGGATGCCAGCGCATCATCGCCCAGGCCAATTTCGATGGGAAGCTGGAGGTGGATTTCTCGAACGATTACGCAGTGCTGCACATGAACACGGGAGGCATGGCCTATTGGAAATTGCTTCGCGCCGAAGCGTCCGGCGATGCCGCCACCACTTTGGGACAGACCAAACAGACCGGCCAGTATGCCCTAACCGCGATGCGTATAGAGGGCGCAGAGGGCAGGTGGGAAAAGACCGATACCACCTGCACGCTGAAATCCTCGATCCCGTTAAGCAAAAGTCAGGATACGCAAATTACACGGTATATCGCCACGGTCGTCATAAAACAATCGGACAAATCCGAAGATGAACTCTGGAATAAACACGCGCCCCAAGCCCGGGCGCTTACGGATATTCCGTACGACGAGGCGTTACGCGATTCGATCGCATACTGGACCAACGTGTGGCGTGAGCAGGATATTGAAATTGATGGAGACCCGGAACAACAGCAAGGCGTGCGGTTTTGTATTTTTCAACTGCACCAGACTTATCACGGCATTCATCCTTCGCATAACGTAGGCGCCAAAGGTCTTACAGGCGAAGCCTACCACGGCAATACTTTCTGGGATACCGAGACCTACTGTCTCCCGTTCTACCTCTTTAATAACCCGACCGCGGCGCGCACGTTGCTTGAATACCGGTATCGCACGCTACCCCAAGCCATGGACTGGGCACGTCAACAGGATGCCCAGGGCGCTTTCTACCCGATGGCCACCATTGACGGCACGGAAGGGTGCGGGGTGTGGTGGCACGGAAATCTGGAGATTCACGTCAGCGCCGCAGTAGCCTACGGTATCTGGCATTACGATCGTATATGCGGGGATAAAGATTTCCTGTATGGAAAAGGCGTGGAAATGTGCATTCAAATTGCGCGTTTTTTTGCCTCACGCGGGAACTGGGGACCGGACGGAAGCTACGGCTATTACGGCGTCATGGGCCCGGACGAATTCCACACGTTTGTCAACAATAACTGCTACACCAATGTGATGGCGGTTAAATGTTTCGAGTGGACGCTGTCTTATTTGGAAGCAATGGAGAAAGATCGCGCAGATGACTACAAAGCGCTTATCGCGCGCGTGGAGTTGACCCCGGAGGAATGCGAAGACTGGCGGGCAAAAGCAAAGGCGATGAAAATTCCGTACGATCCGGCCACCGGCCTGTTTGAGCAGCACGACGGATATTTTGACTTGCCGCATCTGGATATTCATTCGATTCCCATCAGCGATTTCCCGCTGTATCATCACTGGAGCCTGCCTCGCATTTACCGGTACGATATGATTAAACAACCGGATGCGATGTTGCTTATGCTGTTTTTCGGTTCGGAATATACGCTCGAACAAAAGCGCGCGAATTATTTGTATTACGAGCCCCGCTGCATTCATGAGTCCTCTCTTTCTCCTTCGGTGCATTCCATTCTCGCCGCGGAACTGGGGCTTCACAAAGAAGCGTATGAATTTTCGCATTACGCCACGCGGCTGGATCTCGACAACTATAACCGCAATAGCGGAGAAGGGCTGCACACCACGTCCATCGCGGCGGCGTGGATGAATATCGTGTTCGGGTACGGGGGCTTGCGGACCGATGGGCCGGCGCTGACGTTCCGTCCCTCCTGCCCGGCGGCATGGAAATCGTTTGCATTCCGCTTACGCTATCGGGGCTCGTTGCTGGAAGTGTGCTCCACCGGCGAGCAGGCTTCGTTCCGCGTGGTAGAGGGCCAACCCCTGACCATAAAAATCTATGACGCCATTTACACGATTGAATCTGACCCCGTGATGGTGACCCATGTTGGAAGTGCGGTACAATAACCCCCAAACAAAGGAAGCAAAATGAAGACGATAAAACTGAACCACTCCATAATGGTCGTTCTTATTGCCTTGGCTGGAGTGACGGCGTCGGTCCAGGCAGCGGACCTCGCGCTTTTCGGAAATGATGCAAAATGGGAATTCAAGAAAAACACCGGGAATGGCTCGTTTACTGTTGCCACCGACGCAGACGGTAAACGCATCGGTATATTGAACTACGACTTTTCTAATCCGTTGGGCGCCAAAACCCCGTATGTGATTGCGTTCACGCCGGTGGAGATTGCGGAAGGTTCCTCGCACGTCGTGTTAAGCGCTCGTTCCAGCTTGGCACAGCCTCTTACATTCCGGTTAGTGGATAGCACGGGGCAGACGCATCAGTTCAAAAGCCGGATCAAAGGTTCCGGTCAGTGGGAAACCATCAAGATTCCGATGACCCGCAAGCTGGAGCATTGGGGCGGCGCGGCCGACGGCACGATTCATTATCCGGTGCGCTCGATAGCCATCAGTGTCCCTCGTCCGTCCGAAACGGCGACGGTTGGCAAGGTGGAATTTGCCGACATCAAAGTCGAGTAAGTTAAGTTACGCGGGCAACACAGAAGTTGCCTCGCCGGAAAAATCGTCGGTCACATCCTGCACGGTGATATCGCCCGGACGCCGGAACACGCGGTCGGCGTTCGGGAGTTGATCCGCTTCTCCCACGCCGAAGGAGCGCATGCCTGCGCGTTTGGCCGCTTCAATGCCGGCATACGCGTCTTCTACCACCAGACAAAATGCGGGCTCAATGCCAAGCCGTTTCGCCGCCAGCAGAAAAACTTCCGGATCGGGTTTGGAGCGGGTGACATCGGCCCCGCCGAGGATTACGTCGAAGCAATCCTCGATACGCAATTTCCGTGCGATTAACACCGCGCTTTTACTGGCGGAACAAATCGCAGTCTTCAGCTTTGCCTCGCGCAAGCCAGCCAACAAAGCAGGCACGCCGGGCAAACAATCCCCCGGCGTTAAGGTTTCGACCCATTCCAGATAACGCTTGTTTTTGGACGTCATCATCGCCAGTCGTTCTTCAGCGGAATATTCACGCCCGGCCTGTTCCAGAAGAATCGCAAGGGATTCGCTCCGGCTGACTCCTTTGAGGCGCTCATTGATTTGTTCGTCGAAATAAATGCCTTCGCGGTCAGCCAGTTCTTTCCACGCTACATAATGAAAGCGCGCGGTATCCACCAGCACCCTTCCAAATCGAATAAAACAGCTTTAATGAAAGCTTTCATGATCTTTATAATTTCGCGGTTTCCGGCGCCTCAATCAACCAGCCCATTTCTCGCAATTCCGAGGATAAAGCGTTTCCATCCACCTCGCTAACGTCCACGCCCGTTGATGTTGCCAATGCGGCCGCACGCCCCGCCGCTTCGCCAATGTTCATCACGCTACCCATGGTCCGGAAAGAAGCCGCCGGTGTGTGTCCCGCGCTGATGCACCGACCTGCCACCAGCAGGCCTTGAAAGCTTTTGGGAATCAGACACCGGTACGGAATGCCGTAAGGACGGCGCAGATCGTGCTCGATTTCCTCGTCGTCCAAGTGATCGTCCGCCGGATAGGCGCAGAGGGCAATCGTATCGGATGGAATCAGGCCTGCGCGGACGTCCGCCGTGGTCAAAATATATTCGCCGACAATACGCCGCGATTCGCGCACGCCGACTTGAGGCCCGGTTTGTACCAGAATACTGTCGGCAAATCCGCGTATGCGGCTTTTCAAAAAAGCGTGGCATTCCCGCACTTGACGCCGACCCTCGATCTCCCCCGCTGTAAAATCCGCCGGTTTGGTTACATTGAGGCCCTCTACTTTTGTCATGTTGATGCCTATGGATGACGGATTGCGTGGCAGGGACCACATCATCGGAAGGCAGTCGCGGTTGATGGTCATGGTTCCATCGGCAATCGCTTCGGCCATTTGCCGGCGGTAGAGGCTTGTGCCCCATATGTGTCCGGATTCGATCATATGCACGCCTTCCTCCTGACACGCGGCATGGCGATCTACATGAGAAAGGACGAAAATCATGGTCATGGGCTGAGCCAATTGGTCCTGCTCACGACCGTATACCGTTGGAATTCCCGCCTGATGCGCTACGTCCGCATCCCCTGTGCAATCTATGATAGCCCGGGCGCGCAACGTATGGCGGGTGCTTTTGGTGCGTACCTCTAGGCCTGTAATCCGGGTGCCTTCTTTTAATACAGCTTCAACCTGCGTGTGATAAAGAATCTCGCAGCCGCGTTCCATCAGCAGGTTCTCGACTTCCACTTTGAACGCTTCGGGTTCGACAATATCGTTGTCGTGCAGCCCCTCGTATACGTAGTAATAGCTGTCGCCCGTCTGGGATAGGCGATTCATAATCGTGCGATAGGTCGGTCCCGCCAGATCAAGGTTGTTCGGCCCTTTCCAATTGACGTAAAAACTAAGTCCGGCTGCGGTTCCCATGCCTCCCAGAAATCCGTAGCGGTCTAGAATTAAGGTGCGTGCACCCGCTCCGGCTGCCGCGCTGGCGGCGCCAATCCCTGCAGGCCCGCCTCCGACCACGATCACATCATAGACCTGACTATAATCAAACTTTGTCATTATTCCTCATCTTTCTTTTCCTGCGGTATAATTTGTGCTGTGGACTCGCCTAGCTGTGCCAATCGCCGCTTCATACGCACCGCCAGTTCCTCTCGCACAGCCGCATGGCTAGGAGAGGTTACTAGATTATGTTGCTCGTGAGGGTCCGCTTCGAGATCGTAAAGCAAATCCTCCACATACACCTCGCTGGATGGAAGCCCGCCCGAATCTCCCGGCGCGCGCACGCTATATTTCCACTTAGATGTGCGCAACACGCGCCCGCATTGGCTTTCACTGATCTGTGCAAACACGTCGTCCGGCCAGTCTGCGGCATTTCCATCCCATAACTCCTGCAAAGGACGACCCCGCATGGCCGGGGGAATTGGCGCGCCTGCGATGCGTACTAGTGTGGGTGGCAGGTCAATAAGGCTGACTAGATTCGGCACGGTCTTGCCCCCCTCGAATCCGGGACCCGAAATAATCAATGGAACGCGCAGGCTCGCGTCGTGCGCGGATCGTTTATATTCCTTATTGCGGGTGCAGAAATGTGAACCGTGATCACTGGCGTAGAGGACGACTGTGTTATCCGCCAAGCCCAGTTTCGCCAGCTCCGCGCGAATGCGGCCTACGTTTTCATCGAGGCTGTGGATGGATCCCAGATAATCCGGATATTCCTCGCGCCAATTGCCGCCCGCGTTGACTAAGTCGCCCGGAGGGACAAAATCCTTGAAGCGCTCTTTTGATCCGATAGGACCTTCATGGTGATGGTGGTCGTTCTGGTGGTGCGGTTCTATGTACGACACAAAAAGAAAAAATGGTTTTTCGCGGGTTCGCGTATTGAGGTATTCCAACACCCAATCCGTTTGCGCATCCACCCGGTACCGGCCTTCGGGAAACTCGCGTTTGCGACCTTCGCTGTCAAACATGTGGCCGTCATAGCTGTGCGAAGTAAACTCCAACACATCGGAAGCCAGCCAGTAATCATATCCGCCTCTTCGCTCAACAGGCACCGGGCGCCGTCGGTAGTCGTCGGGACCTTCGCCCGGACCGCACGAAGCCAAGTGCCACTTGCCGATGTAGGCGGTGTCATACCCTTGCGCGGAAATATATCGGGCCAGCGTCGGTTCGTCCGGAGGCAACTTGCGATGATTGACATGGCAGCCGATTTCCGTCGGATAACGACCCGTCTGCAGCGAGGACCGCACCGGACCGCATAGTGGCTGGCATGTAAATACCTTTTCAAAACGCACGCCTTCCGCTGCCATACGATCCAGATTCGGTGTCATGTTCAACGGCTGCCCGTAACAGCCGCAGGTATCCCAGCGTTGCTGGTCACTTAACAAAACGATGATATTAGGATGTTTCATATCTTGAGCATATTAATGGTAAAGACCATTTTGTAACTTTGCTTTATTTTCTCCTGGAAATCAAATGTATATATAAAAACATTGCATGCAAGAAAATATAATCGTATTGTTTCTATAACAAAAGTGGCGGTGGGTTCCATAGTAAAACAAGGGAGTATAGCGATGATTAAAAGATACCATCAAACTGTGTTGTTACGTTTCATGCCGGGCTTGTTGCTTGCAATGGCGGCTGCGATACAGGCTTTTGCTCAGACACCGGTTTTTAAAGAGCAAGAAGGAGTTTGGGAATTTCGTGTGCCTTCCGAATATGACGGAGGCGACGGGGTTGTCCATGCGCTGTTGCCTGATACGCTCGAACCCGGGAAAACCTATCCCGTGATGTATATCCTTCCGGTCGAGCGAAAAATTGACGGAACATTTGGAAACGGAATTCAAGAAGCCCGTAAAGCGGATTTGGCAAACCGTTTTGACATTATATGTGTATATCCCGTGTTCGGTAAAGTGCCGTGGTATGCCAATCATCCGACCGACCCCTCCATTCGGCAGGAGGATCATTTGATTAAAGCCGTCATTCCGTTTGTGGAGAAGACCTGGCCGGTCATACAGGACAAAGAAGCGCGGTGGTTATTGGGCTTCAGTAAATCGGGGTGGGGCGCCTACAATTTACTGTTTCGCCATCCCGATGTGTTTGGCTATGCAGCGGCTTGGGATGTCCCTTTCATGATTGACGGGGAAGACCCGAAAGATTGGGGCCCTATGGGCATCAAACATGTGATGGGAACCAAAGAACATTTCCAGGCAAACTATGTACCGACCAAACTGGCTACAGCCGCGCGCGATCGTTTAACGGATAAAACGCGCTTGGTGCTTGGATTAGGCAAATTTTGGGCGGGACAAACACGTAAAATGGATGCTCATTTGACGCAACTAGGGATTCCCCATTCGTATTTGACTGAATATTTAGGGAAGCATCACTGGGAAAGTGGTTGGTTTCCGCCTGTGGCCGAAGAACTTATTCGTGTGGCGCGCGAACAATAAAAATAATCGCAAAAAAAGCGCGATGCCTTCAAAGCATCGCGCTTTTTGTTTGTAAGTAATCCCGGGTATTACTTCCGTGCTTCTTCGTATTTGCCTTTGATGTTAGCGTGATAAAATGCGCCAATGGATTCGGCCTCGCGCATTTGTTCATACACATCGGCGGGTACGCCGGCGTAGGTGTAGGTTTCCCCGCCGTCTTTGAATTCCACGGTCAACTCCTGGTTGCCCGGATTGTAACCGACTTTGCTGAACGTTGTGGAGACAACATCCATCATGGTCGCTTCCATTGTTCCGGCAGGCGCCGGGGCGCTTTCTTGATTGCCGCCTCCGCAAGCAGCTCCCAGTAATGCCACCGATAATCCCGCTACGACGGTCCATACTTTGCAATTTATCTTCATCTTTTTTCTCCTGGTTCCAGTTTTTACCATGCCTGTCACAACGTAAATCGTATGCTTCTTCCTGAATCATGCGCAAGAATAAAGCAAAAAAACAGGCCGCGCGATGGGCGCGCGACCTGTTTTTGTTAGGTCCTCGTTAGGGGAGGATAAAGGTTCTTAGAACAGCATACGCCAAGCGGTGGTTACCGAGGTGGCGTCCAGATCGCCCGCGTCTGTTTTTTTCAGTTCAGCAACTTCCAAGCCAAGCATCACTTTGTGCGCATGACCGGAGAAGTAGTAGTTCAGGCCGACGTAGATCGAGGAATACTCGTCACCGGCTTGCGGATCCACTTTGCTTACGACTTCGCCTGCGTCATCCAGGGTCTCGACGACTTTCAAGGACGGCACATCGCGGACATAGCGGCTAGGCGCTTTAATGCCATGGGCTTCGTCGGATTCAGCCTGCTCGAACCGGACTACGGCTTGCAGTTTTTCGGTCAGGTACATCGAGGGCATGACGTAGAAACCGGTGGTTTCGTTGCCATCGTTGTCGCCCATGAAGTATTCAGCCGAGAGGCCGAATGCGCCCGCGCCGAATTTGCCGCCAAAGGTCACGACGTCATCCGGATAATCACCGCCAACGCTGCCTTCGGCATCGTCGCTGGTGAGAAGGTTGCCGCGAAGAAGCAGCGAATGGCCTTCGCCCACCATATCGCCCAGGTCCACCGCCACCATGCCGTTAAGCATGTATTCGGCATCCTCGTTTTTGGTGTTGCGGTTGGCTTGGTCTGTATAGACGCCTAAACCGTATTGTAAAATACCGGCTTTGCCGTCCAGCGCCAAACCCGTGGATTGGCCGGGAGCCGCGACCAGCCCGTTGATCAAAGAACGTTCAATCGTCAGAATTTCCGACGATGACGTGTTTTCTTCGATACTGGAGCGGGGCTTATCGTAACCGAGTTTGATGTAAGCCGGCTTGTGTTCACGCCACTGTAAGAAAGCGGCGCGCATCGAGAAATCGGATCCCGGAACAATATTCGCTTCCACTTGGGCGCGCACATTGTCAAACAAGGTTCCGCGCATGCCGATACGGGCGCGACGGATTTCAAACGTGCTGAAATCGTCACTGCCTTCATCGTTGTCTGTTTCTACAAGGCCGAACTGAGCATGCACACGACCGCGCATGGCCAGATCTTTAATAACTTTGCTGGAAGGTCTCACGTAGGTCGGAGCCTTGCTTTTCAGCGCCGCTGCCTGTTCCGCCGTGATGGAGTTGTTTTCTTCCAGCGCTTTTAACAGTTCGTCATACGACGCATGAGCCGCTGTGCTGCCGAACAGTATGGAACCCGCCAGGCAAAGCCCGGCAACTCGTTGCATTTGCTTATGTTGCATAATTGTATGCTCTCCTTACGTTTTTGTTTACCCCGCAAACCATGCGGTTCATCGGCCTTTGTGGTCCGATTTATGCAAACATGAATCTAAATCTGTTCTGTAATAATCAGCAAATAGTTAGAATACGATTAGAATTAATTGTTTTTATTGATACTCAATTCTGATGAGGCCGAAAATAGAATCCGCATCGTGTTTTTTGAATTGCGTCTTAGTGGGCATTATTTGCAAAATTACTAATAAAATTGCCAAAAATATCCGTCTCTATATGCGGAACGGCATTCTAATTGTGTGCTAATCAAATCCTAACACAGTTATTTTCAACTGCGCATGGTTTTTGCGGGAGCTGGATGCGGATGATTGTGTTATAAAGACAAAAATGTCGCTCAAAAGTCGTGTCCAGCTAAGCGGAATCATAGCGTACGAGTTAGTAAACAAACCCATAGAGGAGAAGGTTAATGACACAATTCAGGAAAAACATGAGCGGCTTATTTGCTGCCGCTATAGTGGGCGTCGCGGTGAGCGCCTCGGCGCAAGTCAAAGTGGATCCGGCGTTGCCGGTTTACAAACCTGTTCAGGGTGTGTCCGGCTCGTTGAAGAGCATTGGTTCCGACACCATGAACAACGAAATGACATTGTGGGCCGAAGGCTTTCTGGCCATGTACCCCAATGTGCAAATTGAAATCGAAGGCAAAGGCTCCTCCACGGCGCCGCCGGCCTTGATTGCGGGCACATCGCACTTCGGCCCGATGAGCCGCGAAATGAAAGAGAAGGAAATTGATGAGTTCGAGAAAGTATACGGCTATAAGCCCACCGGACTCCCCACTTCGATTGACATGCTTGCCGTGTACGCGCACAAAGACAATCCTATCAAAGGATTAAGCTTGCCGCAGGTGGACGCGATCTTTTCGAAAAACCGCAAAGGCGGCTACGATAAAGACATCACAACCTGGGGCGACCTTGGATTAACCGGCGAATACGCCAAAGCTCCTATTAGCCTTTACGGCCGTAATGCGGCTTCCGGCACGTATGGTTACTTCAAAAGCGTGGCGCTTTTTAAAGGCGACTACAAAAGCTCGGTAAAAGAGCAGCCGGGGTCCTCCTCCGTCGTGCAAGGCGTGGCCACCGATAAATTCGGTATTGGCTATTCCGGCATCGGATACAAGACCGCCGACGTGATTGCCATTCCGTTAGCGGCCCGCGAAGGCGGCAAAATGGTTTCGGCTACGGCGGATAATGCCTACACCGGAGAGTATCCACTCTCCCGTTTCCTGTACATGTATGTGAACGCGAAGCCCAACAGCGAACTGGATCCGGTTCGTCGTGAGTTTATCAAGTACGTGTTCAGCAAGCAGGGACAAGAAGACGTGGTGAAAGACGGCTATTATCCCGTGCCCGCCGCTGTGGCGCGCGAAGCGCTGAAAAGCGTCGGCATAACGCCTAACTTCTAAGTCAAAATATTAAACCCGGAGCGGCCGGCAACGGCCGCTCCGGAGTTCTTTGTTCAATCATTCCCGATACAACGCCATGGAACCGAATTCGCGCACAACGTACTCTGGCCGGACACGCGAGCGTAAAACCAAGCCCGCGGTTCTGCTGGCCAACCGGGTAGCGGCCAGCGTAATCACCGTGGGCGGCATCAGTACGGTTCTTGCGGTAACGCTTGTTTGCGTTTTTCTTGTTTCGGTCGCTATACCCATTTTTTTCCCCTCTAAAATCAGCGGGCCGGAGTTGTACCGGAATGAAACCTCCCTGGCAGACGAGGATATTCCGCTTAAACGCATGATGGTCAATGAATACCAGACCATGTCGGTGTCGGTTACACGATCCGGTGAGTTGATTGTGTCTCATTTGCGCGACGGGGCCAACATTTTGCGTCGCACGTTGTTTGGCGAGCGCGTGCCCAACGATTTACGTTTTGTGGGCGATGTATTTGTAGGCGGGTTTTCCGATGGAACCATTCAGACAGGCGAGCTCACCTTTAACACGGAATATGTGCAGCCGGAGGAAGTTCCGTCTGACATCCGCGCCGCGTTGGATGAAGGATCCGTGATTTTCCGCAAAGGCGTGCTGGAGCGAACGCGTGAAAATCAATTTCGTTTACAAATCGTGTCGGTGGATATTAACGAGCCGGCAGAATTGGAGCCCGGTGCCTCGATTGAACGCGTGGATATCTCCATGAAATTAGCCAGCCCCGTGATCGCGGCGGTTAGTTCTTCCGGCACCCTTCATATCAAAGAAATCAGCTCGCGCTATAACATGATGACGGGCCAGACCATTGTCGAGCTTTTCGGAGGCTCGTTTTCCATCCCCTCCGGAAAAGACAAGCTACCGCAATTCGTGCGGCTGGCAGGTTTGGGCGACAATGTCTTTCTGGCGTGGACCGATGGCCAACTTATCCGGATAGATGCCCGTCGAGCCGATAACATGGCGGTGATGGAAGAAGTGAATCTGCTGGCCCATGATCAGGGCGAGATCACATTGATCGAATTTCTGGTTGGCAAAACATCGTTGGTGGTTGGCGACGATCAAGGGAATGTTTCGGTATGGTTCCGGGTCAAGCCGGAAAATGCGCAGACTGTGGACGGCGCGAAGCTGATTCGTGCGCATGAGTTAGAACCTATTCCCGGAAAAGTGTCCGCGTTCAGTGCATCGGGCTTGTCCCGTCAAATTGCCGTGGCGGACGACCGGGGCACCATTCATTTGTATTACATCACCAATCGCCGGACGTTGGGGCGGTTAACCGAATCCACGTTAGCCGGCACGGTTTACGGGGTCACTCTATCGCCGAAAGATGACGGGTTGTTTGCGTGGGGGCCGAATGGATATCACAAATGGGATCTGGATATTCCCCATCCGGAAATTAATCTGCAACAAGTCTTCGGCAAAGTCTGGTACGAAGGCTACAACGGCCCCGAACATGTGTGGCAATCCTCCAGTGGTACCGATGATTTTGAGCCTAAATATGGCCTGATCCCGTTGATTTTCGGCACGATCAAAGCCACGATTTATTCGCTATTATTCGGGGTCCCCCTGGCTATTCTGGCGGCGTTGTATACCTCGGAAATCATGCATCCTTCGTTGCGCGCGAAAGTAAAGCCAACCATTGAAATGATGGCCAGTCTTCCCAGCGTGGTGCTTGGTTTTCTTGCTGCGCTTGTGATTGCCCCGGCGGTGGAAGATCATGTGCCTGCGTTGCTGGCCACTTTAGTGACGATTCCTTTCGCGTTGTTGCTGGGCGCGCATTTGTGGCAGTTGCTGTCTCATGATCTGGCGACGAAGTTAAAACATTTCCGTATACCCGCGATGCTTTTAAGCCTGTGGGTCGGGCTCAAACTGGCCGGCGGGCTGGGCGCGTGGATGGAACACTATTTCTTCCTTGAGGATATTAAATTGTGGTTGTCCACCCGCGAAGGTTCCGGGACCGGGGGGTGGATGATTCTGTTGATGCCATTAAGCGGTATTTTTGTCATTTATGCCAATGGCCGATGGATCACGCCGTTGTTGAAGCGCCGTTTTGCGACTGCCTCCCGTATGCATTATGTGTGCGTGGATCTGATCCGTTTCATGATTTCCACGTTGTTGGCTTTTCTGTTGGCATGGCTGGTGAGCTCGCTGTTGGTGGTGGCAGGTCTGGATCCCCGCGGGTCGTATATTGACACGTACGTGCAGCGGAACGCGCTGATCGTAGGATTTATCATGGGCTTTGCGATCATTCCTATTATCTACACCTTGTGCGAAGATGCGTTGGGCGCTGTGCCTGAATCCCTACGATCCGCTTCGCTCGGCGCGGGCGCTACGCCCTGGCAAACCGCGACCCGCATTATTATTCCCACGGCGGCTAGTGGATTCTTTTCCGCGGTGATGATCGGATTTGGTCGCGCTGTAGGCGAAACCATGATCGTGCTGATGGCGGCAGGAAATACCGCCCTCATGGAGTGGAATATGTTTAATGGATTCCGCACACTGTCCGCGAACATCGCGGTGGAACTTCCGGAAGCCGTGAAAGATTCCACGCATTACCGCATGTTATACCTCGCCGCCCTGACTTTATTTGTGATGACGTTTGTGCTGAACAGTCTGGCCGAAACGGTCCGGCAACGATTTCGTAAACGGGCGTTTGAATTATGATGGATTCCCCTGAAATACCTCCTTCTTCGACTACGCCACCCGCGCGTCGCCGCGTGTCGTCGCCCACATCCTCGGTTATTTCCCGGGCGGAACCGGCTTTGTGGTTTACCGGGGGCGCCATGGTGTTGTGTATGGTGATGATCCTGACCCTGCTGGGATTTGTTTTCTATAACGGCGCCCGCACATTCTGGCCGGTTCCTATTGTGGAAGTGACGTTGCATGATGGAACGAAACACATGGGCGAAGTCACCCGGCGCAGCGTGTTTATTCCCTCGGAGGAACGGTTAGAGGGCATTCCGGACGCATCCCGAAAAATGGTAGAGGATGCGGAAGGCTTGGCAAACCGCAAACTGATCCGAACAGGAAACTTTCGCCTTACCGGCGAACATTTCAACTGGGTCGCTGATTTTGAAACAGCTCCCGATGGCGTAGCTGAACCCGAATGGGCTGTGCTTCTGGAGCGATTAACCTGGGGCCGTTTCTACGGTTTCCCTGTCTCGTTCAAAATCGGTGACGAAATCGTGGCGGAAGGTCCACAGGCGACATGGACCCAATTCAACAACTATCACGAAGAAGTTCGTAAACGGTGGCACCGAAGGAAAGCCTTGGAAAAGAAAGACATCGGCAAAATAAACCATGCCATGGAAAAACTCCGGTTGAACGTGCGCGAAGTGGAACTGGCGGAAGGCAAAGATTCGGAAGCGTATCAACAAGCGGCTGCAGCCATTGTCGAACCCATGGACGTATTGCAGACGAAATACGACACTTTGGTTAAGGAAATTCAAGCGCTCGATCAGGAAAACGACCGGTTTGTCATGACGTTACGCACGGCAAGCGGACAGGAAGCGGACATTAAAGTCGCCGACGTGGTTCGCGCGTATCCGGCCAATCGGCTTGGCTTAGGTGAAAAAGTTTCCATTTACCTGTCGCGGTGGGCGGAATTCTTGACAGACGAACCTCGCGAAGCGAACAGCGAAGGCGGCGTGTGGCCCGCCATATTCGGCACCGTGATGATGACGTTGATTATGGCTTTGCTGGTATCGCCCATCGGCGTTTTATCCGCCTTGTATCTCCGGGAATACGCCAAAGCTGGTCCTTTGGTAAGCACCGTGCGCATCGCGATCAACAATTTAGCCGGTGTGCCCAGTATTGTGTTCGGCGTGTTTGGTTTAGGATTTTTCTGTTACATTTTGGGTGGATCTATTGACGAAGTTTTTTTCGCCGAAAAACTACCCGCGCCCACGTATGGAACAGGAGGCATTCTTTGGGCCGCGCTTACTCTTGCGTTGTTAACGTTGCCGGTGGTGATTGTCGCTACCGAGGAAGCCTTGGCGGCGGTGCCAAACTCCATGCGTGAAGGATCGTATGCGTGTGGCGCGTCCAAATGGCAAACCATCAAGCGCATTGTGTTGCCCCGGGCTATGCCGGGAGTCATGACCGGAATGATCCTGGCCATGGCGCGCGGGGCAGGGGAAGTCGCTCCCTTGATGTTGGTAGGCGCCGTTAAACTGGCGCCGGAACTGCCGTTTGATTCGTTCGCCCCGTTTTTCCATCTGGAACGATCGTTTATGCACTTGGGCTTCCATATATACGACCTGGGCTTTCAAAGTCAAAACAGCGAAGCGGCCAAACCTATGGTGTATACCACGACGTTTTTGCTTATCACGATTATCTTCCTGCTTAATATTCTCGGGATCGGCATTCGCGCCCGACTTAAAAATAAATTCAAAGGATCGGCTGTTTAACCTTTAACCCCTGTGTATGACTATGACAAACGAAGCCACTGAAAAAAAAGCGAACACCAAGCCCGCTACCAATCGTCTGGCCGGCATCGCCGCCGGGGAACCATTCACGTCGGAAATCCATCCGGAACTGGAAAAAGAAAACATTTGTCTGGAGACGCGGAATTTCAATCTTTTCTACGGGGAAGCCCAGGCTCTTTTCGATATCAGTTTTAAAGTGCCGTCCGGCAAGATCACCGCGCTGGTCGGACCATCCGGGTGCGGGAAATCCACGTTGCTGCGCTGCGTTAATCGCATCAATGACTTAATTGATATTGTAAAAATTAACGGGGAAATGCTTCTTGAAGGGGAATCCATTTATGCGCCGGGCGTGGATGTAATTGAATTGCGCAAACGCATGGGCATGGTGTTTCAGAAGCCTAATCCGTTCCCGATGTCCATCTACGAGAACGTGGTGTATTCCCTGCGCATTGACGGGGAGAATCGCAAGTCTGTGCTGGATGAGGTGTGTGAAAAAAGTTTGCGTGGCGCCGCGCTGTGGGACGAGGCAAAAGACCGCTTGCATGAAAGCGCCTTGGGCCTGTCCGGCGGTCAGCAGCAGCGCTTGTGCATTGCCCGCGCGATTGCCGCCGAACCCGAAGTGCTATTGATGGACGAACCCTGCTCCGCGTTGGATCCCATCGCCACCATTAAAATTGAAAACCTGCTGGAGGATCTTAAAGGGCAATATACGATTTTTATTGTTACCCACAATATGCAGCAAGCGGCGCGCGCAAGCGATTATACGGCTTTTATGTATCTGGGCCGCTTGATTGAGTACGGGCCCACCGAAACCATTTTCCAGAAACCTCATTTGCAGGAAACGCTGGATTACGTAACCGGCCGATTCGGCTGATTGTAAGTGAACCCAAGTCAACAAAAAGGAAATACGCATGAAAAGAAATAAACTGATGGTGTTAACCGCTCTAAGTTTGGCCCTCCCTTTGATGGGGTGCACGGCGACGCAGCAGACCGAACTTTCATCGGCTTCCGTGAAGCCGATGATGTCCGCGAAAGCTTCCTCGTACGACCGTGAAGGTTTTACGGTAATTGAAGATGAAGGTCGCTTGTGGATATTCCGTGATGGCTCGGAAGATCTTGCGAAATTCAAAGAACATGGGGAACCCGCGAAAATGGTGGTGTTGCCGGGCGCAGGACCGGACCGCAAAACGTTAAAAGGGACCGATCGTGACACGATGATGGAATACGCCCTGTCCAAACCGGGCTTTAAAGTCATTATGGAAGATGGCCGCCTATGGATCTTTGAAGCGGGCTCCGAAGCGCTGGCGCAATTCGAAGAACATGGCGAACCCGCGAAACAAGTCGTGCGCCCCGGCGCCGGACCGCGTGGCATTACGCTGAAGTCGGTGGAGAGCTCGATCATTGACGCGTATCTCGCGGCCAAATAATTATAGCGAAGCCCATGCCCCGCAGCTTTTGCCGGAACGCAAAAGCTGCGGGCGGTCTACGGAGGTCGTATGCAAAAACATTACGAACGCGAAGTGAACCACCTGAATGGACTTCTGTTTGCTCAGTTGGACAGGATCGAACATAATGCCCGCGTGGTATTAAGTCGCCCTCGCGATCTTGACGCGTCGGTCGATCCTTTTATTCCCGACCGAACCGTGGACCAGCACGAAGTTGTCATTGAAGAAGAGTGCTTAAAAATTATCGCGTTACATCAACCCTTGGCGGATGAATTACGCTGGTTGGTCACGGTTATCAAAGCGAATCGCGATTTGGAACGTATCGGTGATTTGCTATCCGATATTTTTGAGCTGAATATGGATCACGCGGACTTGATTAAAGTATTAGGCGAAGACGGCAGCGATTTGCTGGCGCTTTTTTCGCTTAGTGAAGAAGCAGTGCTTCATGCCTGCACATGTCTGCGCGAAAGGGACTCCAGTCTGGCACGGAAGACCTGGAAAGCCAAAAAAGATTTAGATGATAAGTTTGCGGCTTTACTGGAGTCGTTAAAAAAATCGCTTACACAGCATACCGCCACCGCGTTGCATGTAGATGCGTTTGTGGTTGTGCGTAACCTTGACCGCATGGCCAGTCATTCTGCCAACGTAGCCAAAGAAGTTTTGTATTTGGTGGATGGCGAAATTGTGCGCCATCGGGGCCGCGAAGTGCTAGGCCGGTAAACGATTATGGTTCTAGTTGCTTCCTATCCTGTTCAGGTGTAGTTTCGAAAAAAAAGGGGGCATCATCTTTACACGAGGTTATACGGGTCCCGGAAAACAGAGGTTACGGTGTTATTACATTATGTTCGAGAAGTAGAAAGATTGCGCGCGCTACTGCTGTCATTAAGCGCGGCTGTGGAAGAAAATTTACGGAAGGCGGTTGATTCCGTCATGCAGCGAGATCAGACGCTGGCGACGCAGGTTATTGACAAAGACCGTGAAATTGATTTGCTGGAAGTGGATGTCGAGGAGGAGTGCTTAAAAATACTTGCGCTGCACCAACCCGTGGCCAATGACTTGCGCTTTATTGTAGCGGCTTTAAAAATCAATAATGATTTGGAACGGATCGGCGACTTAGCCGTCAATATCGCCGAGCGAACCATTTTCCTTTCCACGTTAAGCATGCCGCAAACCTCGTTTGATTTTCCCGGTATGGCGGAAAAAGCGCAAGCCATGGTACAGAACAGTTTGGATGCGATGTTGAATCAGGATTTGGAATTGGCCGAAAGTGTACGCGCGTCCGATGATGAAGTAGACGAAATCAATCGGGCCATGTATGAACAGATTAAAGAAGGTATCCGCAAGGAACCGGATCGCATCAATGCTTTAATTCATTTATTGTCTATTTCGCGTCACTTGGAGCGCGTGGCGGATCATGCCACCAATATTGCCGAAGATGTCATTTACATGATCAAAGGCGAAATTGTGCGCCATCACTGGCAGGAACGTGAGCAGGAACACCCTCCTGCGTAAACGGCTTAGCCCGCTGTTGTAATATCCCTAAACGTGCATACCGCGTCTTGCGGGCGTTTCGCGTCTGTATCCAACACCGCGTAGGATGGATTGGATGTGTTGTGCAGCGCGCCTGGATTGATTACGCGCGTCGTTCCGACCACGCGGTCGTCTTGGCGATGCGTGTGACCGGTGAATAAGAAATCGTATTTTCCCGACGTCAAAGCCTCTTTAAGTGCGCGCGCATCGTCCCCGTGTACCACGGCCATTCGCCAACCTCCCAGTTCCAGTTCCCCTACGCGGGGAAGCATAATCACGCCGGTAGAAGAAGGATAGCGCTGGAGATTCTCCCAAAATAAGTCCACGTTGCCTCGCACCGCGTAGACAGGGATATCCTGCCCGCCAAAATGCGCCGCGAAATAATCCAGAATACCTTCCGCGCCAATGTCCCCGCAATGAATCACGGCGTCCACGTGCTCGCTTAACAACATCCGGACGGCTCGGGCCGTGCGGCTAATGTTCCCGTGCGTGTCGGACATCAATCCTACTTTCATGTTCTCTCCTGCCTGTGAATAATGCTCTTTCGGTATCGTATCCGCATGAGTTCAACATGGGGATACCCAATCCTCTCTCGTAATCGTAATCCTGCTCGTAATCGTAAACATCTGGGCGACTCTGCGCAGTACGGTACTGAATTTTCATGCACACGACTGACAGAGGTGTAACGAATGAGACCAACGAGCATTGAGACGATACGCACGAGGATGACTTTGCCCGAATCGGCTGAAACCATGTGCTTTTTCGCGACCAAAACGTCAAGGCACGCGGCACATTCCAGTGCAGAGCCACGGGCTATGTCGAAGAACCGACAGCGGTCAGGTGCAGTATGCTTTCCGTTTCCCTCAGCAATATTCAGTGGTATCGACGTCGAGGCCCTGTCCAGTTGATGGTAGACAGCGAGGCCCTTGGGGATTCCATCGAGTAAATCATCAACCCAGGAAACAAAACGGATGGCATCCTGGTACACATCCAATTTCTCATGATCAAAGTGTGTTTTCATGGAGGAAATCTAGTCCACGGCACCTGATGAGTCGATTAAGATTATGAGTACGATTATGATTACGAGGGGTATGGTCACCCAATCACGTAAACATATCCATGCAAATCAGTGACGCATTATAAAAAGATCAAACGACGCGTAGAAGTCAAAAATATGCTTCCCATAATCGTATCCGCATCACAAAAAAACATCAAAGCCTTATCTCCGAACAGCGACTTGTGTGACACACTTTTTATTTGGCGTGTGACATGATGGCGCAATCTGGAGGTCTGGGAAATGGGGAACGTATTATAATTATCGGTGTAACTAATTTGTAGATAAATAGATACAAATTATTTATGGATATGCTTTCTTGTCTTGGCACGGCATATGCTTAAATGATTGCTGAAACAAATTTTAATATTTCTAGAGGTGTGATTGTGTCGAAAGTACTTGGAATTGATTTAGGAACAACGAATTCCTGCATGTCCGTCATGGAAGGCGGAGAGCCGGTTGTAATACCGAATGCGGAAGGGGGACGCACGACGCCCTCGGTTGTCGCTTTTACAAAATCGGGCGAGCGTTTGGTGGGGCAAGCGGCTAAACGTCAGGCGGTTACCAACCCCAAAAACACTATTTTCTCCATTAAACGTTTCATGGGGCGCAAGTTCGAGGAAGTAAAACATGAAATCGGGATGGTGCCGTACGAAGTTGTCAAAGCAGACAACGGGGACGTTGCGGTGAAAGTAGACGATAAAGTGTATTCGCCGCCCGAAATTTCCTCGATGATCCTTCAGAAACTGAAAGCGGATGCCGAGTCATATCTGGGTGAAAAAATTACGCAGGCGATTATTACAGTGCCTGCCTATTTTAATGATAGCCAGCGCCAAGCCACCAAAGACGCAGGACGTATCGCGGGGTTGGAAGTGCTACGTATCATCAACGAGCCGACAGCAGCTTCGCTGGCGTACGGTTTGGATAAGAAAAAAGACGAGAAAATCGCCGTCTATGACTTGGGCGGTGGCACGTTCGATATTTCCGTGCTGGAAATCGGCGATGGCGTGTTTGAAGTGAAAGCGACCAACGGGGACACGCATCTAGGCGGTGACGATTTTGACGAAGCGGTCATTCAATGGCTAGTAGAGGAATTCAAAAAAGAACAAGGCATTGACTTGTCACAGGACAAAATGGCGTTGCAGCGCTTGAAAGAAGCAGGCGAGAAAGCGAAATGTGAACTTTCCAGCTCGCAAAGCACCGACATCAACCTTCCGTTTATCACTGCGGACGCATCCGGGCCGAAGCATTTGAATGTGACGCTGTCACGCTCCAAGCTGGAGCAACTTACAGAAAGTTTAGTCTCGCGCACGATGCAGCCGGTGGAATCCTGTCTGAAAGATGCGGGTCTTAACGCCTCGCAAATTGATGAAGTCATTTTGGTGGGCGGTCAGATACGCATGCCTAAAGTGCAGGAAACCGTAAAGAAACTGTTTGGCAAGGATCCGCATAAAGGTGTGAATCCCGACGAAGTCGTGGCTGTGGGCGCGGGCATTCAAGGCGGCGTGTTGCGTGGCGAAGTCAAAGACGTGCTGCTTTTGGATGTTACACCGTTAACGCTGGGCATCGAAACGTTAGGCAATGTATTTACGCCGTTGATTGAGCGGAACACAACGATTCCGAGCCGGAAAAGTGAGATTTTCAGCACCGCGGCGGACAATCAGTCCACGGTGGAAATTCATGTGTTGCAAGGCGAGCGCAAAATGGCGCGCGATAACAAAACCATCGGGCGATTCCACTTGGACGGCATTCCGCCCGCGCCGCGTGGCGTGCCGCAAGTTGAAGTCACGTTTGATATTGATGCCAACGGTATTCTCCATGTCAGCGCCAAAGACCTGGGCACGGGCAAAGAACAAAAAATCACGATTACCGCGTCGAGCGGACTTTCCGAAGACGAAATCCAGCAAATGGTGAAAGACGCGGAAGCGCATGCGGCGGAAGATCAGACCGCACGGGAAACGGCAGAAACCAAGAACCGGGCGGATGCCACGTCGTACGAGACCGAGAAGTTTCTTCAAGAAAACGGCGACAAGATTCCCGACGATAAAAAGACTAAGCTGGAAGGCATTGTGAAAGATTTGAAAGCCGCCGTGGAAGCAGGCGATCTGGAGAAAATGAAATCGGGCTTGGACACGCTTAACAGCGCCATGCAGGAAGTCTCGGCGGATCTTTACGCGCAGGCGAAAGCGTCCGGTGCGCAGCAGCAGCCCGGACCGGATGCCGCGGAAAGCGCGACTTCGGAATCCACGGATGCCAAAGACAAGCAAGACGATGTCATTGATGCCGACTTTGAGATGGTGGATGACGATAAGAAAGATAAATAAACGATTTGGTTTGGGTAGGCCGGGCGGCTGTTCCGTCCGGTTGTTTCCCGCATTGTAACCGTAAACCGAAAAACAAAGGAGATAGACGTATGAACATTAAACCATTGGGCGATCGCGTCCTGGTTGAACCGCTGAAGGAAGGCGAATCCCAAAAGGGTGGCATCATCATTCCGGATAGCGCGAAAGAAAAACCGCAGCAAGGAAAAGTCATTGCCGTGGGCAACGGAAAATTGGACGACAATGGCAAAGCCATTCCGTTTAATGTGAAAAAAGGTGACTTGGTATTGATGCCTAAATACGGCGGCACCGAAGTGAAATACGATGACCGTGAGTACCAGATCCTCCGCGAAGAGGACATTCTGGGAATCATCGAAAAGTAATTGAATTCAAAACGTAATCAGGAGGAATTATCCTATGGCAGCAAAGCAGTTGAAATATGATGTCGAAGCACGGCAGGCTATTCTACGTGGCGTAGAAAAATTAAGCCGTGCGGTCAAAGTCACGCTTGGCCCACGCGGTCGTAATGTGGCTATTGACAAAAAATTCGGGTCTCCGACCGTAACCAAAGACGGTGTGACTGTCGCAAAAGAAATCGAGCTCGAAGATCCGTTCGAGAACATGGGCGCTCAAATGGTGCGTGAAGTGGCCAGCAAAACCAGCGATATCGCCGGTGACGGCACCACAACCGCGACGTTGCTGGCGGAAGCCATTTATCGTGAAGGTCTGAAAAACGTGACAGCGGGCGCCAATCCCATGTCGCTGAAGCGGGGTATTGATAAAGCCGTGGAAGTGGCTGTGTCCGGCCTGCAGAGCCAAAGCAAGAAAGTCAAAGATCGCAACGAAATCTCGCAAGTCGCGACGATTTCCGCGAACGGCGACACCACAATCGGCGAAATCATCGCGGACGCGATGGATAAAGTCGGCAAAGACGGCACGATTACCGTCGAAGAAGCAAAAAGCATTGAAACCACGCTGGACGTGGTGGAAGGCATGCAGTTCGATAAGGGTTACCTTTCGCCGTACTTTGTCACAAACACCGACACGATGGAAGTTTCCTTGGATGATCCGCACATTCTGATTTTCGAGAAGAAAATCTCGAATCTTCAGGACTTGCTTCCGCTATTGCAGAACGTGGCCAAAGCAGGTCGCCCGTTGCTGATTATCGCGGAAGACGTCGAAGGCGAAGCCTTGGCGACACTGGTTGTGAACCGCATTCGCGGAACGCTGCAAGCCTGTGCTGTTAAAGCGCCTGGCTTCGGCGATCGTCGCAAAGCCATGCTGGAGGATATCGCGGTCCTGACCGGCGGTCAGTGCATCACCGAAGATCTCGGCATCAAGCTTGAGAACGTCAAAGTGGAGGATCTGGGACGTGCCAAACGCGTGTCTATCTCGAAAGAAAACACCACGATTGTGGAAGGCGCAGGCAAGAGCGTAGCCATCAAGGCCCGCATCGAGCAGATTCGTCGTCAAATCGAGGAAACCACGTCGGATTACGATCGCGAGAAGCTGCAGGAACGTCTGGCCAAGTTGGCGGGCGGCGTGGCGGTGATCAACATTGGCGCGGCGACCGAGACCGAGATGAAAGAAAAGAAAGCCCGCGTGGAAGACGCGTTGCACGCTACCCGTGCGGCCGTCGAAGAAGGCATTGTGCCGGGCGGCGGTGTCGCCTTGCTGCGTTGTCAGGCCGATCTGGCGAGCGCGAAAGCCGAAGGCGATGAAGCCATTGGCGTGGACATTGTGCGCCGCGCGTGCGAAGCCCCGTTGCGCCAGTTGGTGGCCAACGCCGGTATTGAAGGCGCTATTGTCATTCAGGAAGTGAAGAAAAGCAAAGGCGCGCAAGGCTACAACGTAGCCACAGGCGAATACGTGGATATGGTCAAAACGGGTATCATTGACCCGACCAAAGTTACGCGTACCGCGCTGCAAAACGCCGGAAGCATTGCTTCACTGCTGTTGACGACCGAGTGCATGGTTGCCGAGCTGCCTGAAAAGGAAGCTCCCGCGGCGGCCGGCCCCGGCGGCATGGGCGGCATGGGTGATATGGGCGGCATGTACTAAAAAACGCTTAATACCGTACAAAACGGTTGACATGTATGAGCGGGGTGCTCTATGGTGCCCCGCTCATATTTTTCCGATGACTCTGGAGGCAACACATTGAATACAAGACTGATTGACGCAGCAAAAGAACGCATCCCGAATATCCCGTTATTGATTAACGTGGTGTCACGGCGTGTGCGCCAGTTGAATCTGGGACAGCGTCCATTATTAAAGCCGGATTCCCCGCAGCAGTCCAACATGGACATTGCATTGCGCGAAATTGCGGAAGGTAAATTGACGGCGGAAATCGCGTTTAAGGCGGTGCCGGACGAGGAAAGCAACGTCATTACCCTCTAACGCGCCGCTCAGGCGCAGGGGTCCTACCGTATGACGGCCGCTCCCGTGCAAAACGATTCGGGCGTCAAACCCATTGCCACCAACCGGAAAGCTTACCGGGACTATCATGTTCTGGACAAGCTGGAAGCGGGGATTGAGTTGCGTGGCACTGAAGTTAAATCCCTCCGGCAAGGCAATGCCAATCTTAATGAAAGCTTTGCCAACGTAGATAAATCCGGGCAAGTGTTCCTTTACCAATGCCACATTCTGCCCTACGACCACGGCAATGTGCATAATCACGACCCAGTACGTCCGCGACGACTTCTCCTGCACAGCAAAGAAATCAAGCGTCTGCATGGATTGATGGCGATTAAGGGACAGACCTTGGTCCCGCTTCGCATGTATTTCCGGCGTGGGCGCGCGAAAGTGGAACTCGGCTTGTGCAAAGGTAAACAAACCGTGGATAAGCGCGAGGATATCAAAAAACGTGACGCAAAACGTGAAGCCGAACGGGAAATGGCCCGTCGGAATCGTTAAGCATGGCGCACGCCCGGAACTGTTTCGGCGTTTATAAATTCAGGTCGTAATATTGTTCCAGAAGAAAATTCTCGCTATCCATGGAAAGCCGCTCGCCTTCCAGTTCCGGACGTTCCTCGAACAGAATCAACGAAAGATCGTATTCCTCGCCTACGGTGCGTTGGGCAGAATCCAATACGTTGGCGTCCAGAATAGCCCAGTGCGCAGCCAGTAATCGTTCGCCTGCCCGGTCGCCTTCGGTAATTTCGTACTCGTTCACCACCAGACCGCGGCGATAGGGAGCGATGTCCTCGGGAGAGGGGATGGAGGACGCTTCTACCACACGAGCCCGGACATTCCACGGTTCGGGAGAGGGATTATTCCGTACATAGTCCAGCGCCAGTGCGGCATTGGTTTTTATTTCTATGTCCCTTAATGCCCGCCCGTATAGCGCGATATGTTCCAGCAAAAAAGCGTTTTTGCTGATGTTCCCTTCAAATCCACCCCAATAAAGCACTTCGCTTTTCGGTAGGGACATAGAAGTTGTAAGCGGTATGCGCGATTGTTCTTCGCCGTTGATATAGAGGGAAACCGATGAGTCAGCATGCGCCACAGACACATAGAATTCTCTGTCCCTCGGTAATTCCCCCAACAAAACGTTTTCTTCCCCCAGAATCCATTCCAGGCGTTCCCCCCGTAATCGCAGCGCCCAATCGGGACCGTACCCCATAATCCAACGATCCGATGATCTTTCCGGAAGAGTCAGCAGAAATTCCATCGTAAATTCCTTGACGGAAATCGGCGCGTCGTCTTCGGCGAAATAGCCGTGATCGAGCCACATGGCGTGCCGATGGCCGAGTCGCGCGTGCCCGCTTGGTTCCGGGCGGAATAAGCGACGTTTCCCGGTATGGCCCTGCTCGATTTCGTTCTGGGCAGCTCCGGATTTCCAGACAAAAATCAAGTCTTCCTCGCTTACCGGCCATGTCTCTTCTTTAACCGTCGGCTGCAAAGCAACCGGTGCGCCCTCCGCAAAGCCATCCCCGTCCGGTTCCACCCATACGTCCGGATAGAAATTGGCAAACTCGTCCTCGGTCAGTTGAACCCACTGTTCGACCGCGCGGTAGTCTTCGGAAAAACGACCGACGTGAATTTCGACATCCGGTCCGCCGCCCGGCAAACGAAACGCCCCTTCTCCTTTGGTGTAGGGACCTGTGACTGCCAGTATGCGCGGATGATTGCTCCAACGCGGATGATACACTTCGTATCGTTGGGTATGCCCCGGAAGCGCATTCACCGGCACAACCCAGCGGCCGGATGCGTCCCCGCCTACTTTTTCAAGAACAAGATTTCTGTGCGGCCCGTCGAAAATCCAGAAAAAATAGCTATTGTCCGGCGCCATGCCGACCCAGCATCCTCGTCCATGCCGCACCCAACGCCGCGCGATTACATCGTGTACGCCCACTTCAGGCCAGGGAAAAGGCGCGCTCGCAAACCGTCCATCCGCCGACAACTGATACGAGTCTTCGCTTACTGCGGTTTGTCCCCAGTTTCGCCGTTCATCGTATTTGCCGCGCACACGATCAATCCAAGCCCGCGCGCCATCAGGATACGGCGGAAGCGCTTTGCGGTACATGCCCTCGTAATTCGGCAGGACTTTGTTGTCGGGAATCAATTCTTTCGCGTAATACAACCATTCCACGCCAAGCTCGGGATCGCGCCACGTCGTCAACGCAAACCCTTCGCCCAAGTCCTGTGGTTCCCCGCCTTCCCAGTGAAGCAAGGACATACGACCTGTATGCCGGTCGGAAAAAAGGATGCGGTCGCCATCCAGCGTGAACATCGGCTTGGCGATGTTCCGCGGACCCGGCAGCAACACACGAGCGCCTTTCCCGTCATCGGTGTCGAGCCCTACCAGCGCGGATTGTTTGCCTTTGGCGAGATAATCCGTGCCGTCGCCGATATCCCGCACCCACAGCACGCGTGTGCGCGCTCCCGTCATATCGCGAAGGGCTTGCACCGCAGGATCAGGGGCGCGCGAAAGCGAGGTTTCATCCGGATTGACCCACACGTCGGGAAAGAAATTTGCCCAGGTGTTGGACGTGACTTGCACCCATGTTTCCACGCGTTGAAAATCCTCGCTAAACCGTCCGATATGAATTTCCACGCCGTCGCCACCGCCACGGATGTTGTTGCCGCCCGACCGGATTTTGTACGGGCCGGTCAACGTCATAAAGCGGGGATGATTGCTCCAGCGCGGGTGATACGCTTCATGACCGCCGATACCGGGAGCCTGACTGACGTTGATGGTCCAGCGTTCGCTATTACGGGTATTCACCAGCGTAAGATTCCGGTGCGCGCCATCGAACAACCAGAATAGGTAGGAATTATCAGGCGCAAGCGCCGTCCAACACCCGTTGCCAAGCCGTTCGAACCGCTGTTCCTCCAGATGGGCAATGCCACATTCCGGCCAAGGAAACATCCCGCTCGCGATCCGCCCGTCCGCGGATAATTGAAAATTGTTTTCCCCGACCGGGACATTATCTTTCCACACCGTTTCGTGAACGGAGGGGTTATCCAAACGATGTCTGCGAATCGTATGGTACGCATTTCCCGGGGGGGTGGGATCTGTCCCGACATAAATCCATGTAATCCCGGTATCCTGGTCATCCCACACTTCGAGCGCGATGCCATCCAGCAGTTTGCGCGGGGTCCCGCCTTCCCAGTCCACTACATATACGGCGGGTTCGAGGCGATCGGTGTATACAACGCGCCGCCCGTCCGGTGTGATCATCGGCATGGTGAAATTGCCGGGTCCAGCTAGCAGCACCCGCTCGCCCTGCCTGTCACGCGTATCCAACGCCATCAAACGCAATTGATCGCGTTGCGCAAACACATCGGTTAATTCCGTCGTGTCCTGCACCCACACCACGCGGGTATGCGCGGCGGTGACATCCTCGATTGCGGAAGCTGCCGCTCCGGCGGGTGTGTTGTTGCGCGCGCCGCAACCGGCCAGTAAAAGTTGAGCCATTAAAAAATGTAGCCACAAGGATTTCATATCCATGACCTTACGTGCACAATGCCCCTCGATCAAGGGTGGATGATAAGGGGGTGGGGCAGCGTCACCGCGCGGCGACGTTCATGCAGGTCGGTGCGTACAGGCAAACGATGACCATACCGGCGATCCACGAGGCCGGTAACGATCTGGACAGGTCCTGCTGGTGTATCTTCGGGAATGGTGATGCGGCGGGTGATTTCAAAACAGGGCTGGTCTTCCTGGTGTTCCAGCAACGGGCGTGGAATGCTTTCGAGTAAGACATGATCGTCTTGAAACAGGATTTTATGATCACGCATAAAATGCACAAACACTGCGTAATCATCTACATTTAAGCCAAGCGGAATTTGCCAAACGTGCGTTAGTTCAAACGTCGCGCCCGCGTGCAAGGACGTCTCGCTTACTTCATACCCAAGAAAAGTCGCTTTGTTGGCAAATCGAATCGTTGCCGGATGAAGTGGAGCGGGGTCGTCACGGAGTTTGCGCGCGGCATAGAGGTGTGGATTATGGGTCAGCGCATCATCCAACAAACGATCGGTGATGGTGTCGTTCAACCCTTGATCCATCCGGTCACGGGCTTGGTGGTATACATGCAAGGCCCATTGAGCATGATCCAGTAATGCGCCGTAACCAAACCATTGCATGCCGGTTTCTTTTTGTGCGTGGGCCGGATCGGGTTCGAACAAAACCCACGGCTCAATACCGGTCTCCCAAAAGTGCAAAGCCCGTTCGTTCAGGACGCGGCGCAGCAAGGACGCATCCTCGCGACGGACAAGCATGGCGCAGCCCTGTTCGAATGCCACGGGATCCGGCGGAAGAAAAAATTCATTAGGAAACGTTTCCGGGTCCAGGGTTGTTTGTATGCGCCCCCCTGTGCGTTGATGTACTTCGTTTGCGACCCAACGGTCGGCATACAAGCGCGTGATGCCGCGCGATTCCAGTGTTGTCAGCAGGGACTCCAGCGCCTCTTCTTCGTTGGGTAGTTCTTTTTTGTTTTCTTCGAAAAGTTGAACCGCATGAACAGCGATTTTCCAGCCAGGACGATTTTCCAGAATGGTCAGGCGCAAGGCCGTTAGTGTATGCGCATCGAAACGCGCTTCTACGCGGTGGTACGGGCCGGCCCAATAGAGGCGTGGGCCGGACCAAAACCAATGGGTTGACGTCACTTCGTTTTTTAACACAATCCAATCACCTTCAGAAGTGCGGCCTTCTATTTTCCAGCGGTACGGATACGCGCGCGCATGTGTAGCGGCCAGTCGCAGGGCGGCCACAGTCACCGGCGCATTAAATGTAAGCGTCAAACGGTCCTGTTCTTTGGCCAGCCAAGCAGAATGCATGTGCCCGTCGGTAATCGAAGCCATGACATTCTCGCCGTCGCTGGTTGTTGCGCTTTCCCAGAAGGACGGTTCAATTTCCAAACCGAAAGGAGCAGGCGCTACAAAGGATTCATGCACGGTTAACCCATGTTTGACCCATGGAGTAGCCTCGCCCTGTGTGGCGTCCAGAAAAGCAGGCACGTCTCCGTAAAATTCAAGCACGGCGGGACGTTTATGCCATTCGATACGTTGTCTGTGCGGCAGATAAAAATCATTTTTCCCGTCCACAAAACGCATGCGCTCGCCGGTGGCAAACGTCCAAGCGCGGCGGGCATTAACGGAATAGAAAGTATCTAATCCCCGCTCGTGGGCGTGCTCATAAATGGCTTGTACCTGCTCCCACCGGTCTTGCTGCGTGCGCGCGAACGCATGGGCCCACGGAAGAACGGGTATCTGGAACGCTATGACAAAACACAGCGGCGCGCATGCCGGAACCGGATGAAAACGTTGGGCGAGATCGCGAGTGAAGAGGCCGGTTAAGACAGCCAGCGGAGCTACCATGGGTAGAAAATAGCGTGGCGTGGCGATGGCGGCAAAATGCGAGCTGGCGTAGATCGCGGAAAATAGCAACGTGAATAGCAACAGTCCCGCGAGAGTGACCGCCCGCGCATCGTTCTGCGCGCGGATGGAGAGGATCAACGAAACAAAACTCCACAACACAAGCACGGCATAAAAACAGGCGATAAGCAACCGCGCCCATACGGGCTCGAACGGAAGCATTAAACTGGCGAAACGATCGGTAAAAAACCAAGTCAATCCATCGCTGAAATCCACACGTCCGAAAGTGCCGGCAAATGCGAACGAAGGCCAATCGTGCAGCGCGTTGTAGATCCAGAACGGCGCGCTTCCAAACACGAAGCCGAGCAGACCTGCCGCGATGCGCCACGTGAAAACGTGCTGTCGCATATACACAAGCAGTAAAACCGCGGCGGATAAAATGGCGGCTGTCGTTAACTGGCTCGACCACCACGCCAGACCGGCTGCCACGCCTAACGCAAGGAAGTCGTACCCCGATTGCCTTCGGTGTTTGCGCCATTGAATAACCATGCGCGTGGCATAGGCGAGAAGCAACGCGCTAAGCGTGAGGGTGGCGGCATACGCGCCACGCGGGGATGCGTTGTAATGGAAAAAGCCGCCGGGCCCAATCACGATAAATGCCAGCGCGGCGCAACCGGCTACGCGACCGCCTGCTTGTTTGGCCCAATAATACACTACGGGAAGCAAACCAAGGGAGACAAGCACCGTGCCCAGGTTGACGGCAAACCCGGATACGCCAAACACGCGGCAGAACAAGCCGCTTAAAAGCGCTTCGAGACTACCCATATGCGCTTGACCATAAAAGAAAACCGGAAGCGCTTTGCCTTCGGCGATGTGTTTAGCCATCAACGCCACTACCCCGGCATCGAGATTTAAGTTGTGACGAAAACACCAGGCGGCATAAAGACGCGCGATCAACGCCGCAGCAAAAAGCCCGACGGCAATCCAGGGAAACCATCTTGTGAAATTTACGCGCGCCCGCTCCATTATTCCGTAACCTTGATTTCTCCGATAAAGACCCCGCGTTTATCGAAAGGCAAATCGGATTCGCGCACACGGATGTTGCGGCGATGCGACGGAATCCATAAACCGGTTTTGATGCGGTACACGCCGGGCGGGATGTCCTCGGGGATAAGCACATCAATATAATACGCGTCGCTGTGGGCGGATTGCAGCGGAATGGCAAGAACATGTTTTAAGCTACGGTCCCCGAAGAAAAGAGCTGTGGATTGGTCTTCGGGTATGCCATGTATCCATGCGGCATACCGGTGGATTGGCAGTCGAAAATCAGGTGCGTCCCAAAAGAGATTCATGCGAAGAACATCCCCGCGCCGCACCGTGTTTTGCTGCAGCGCATAGCCGGATAACCGAAAGCCATTGGCCAAGCGCACCGAAGCCGGGACGCGCGGGGTGGGGTGCCGCTGATCTGCGTAGGAACGCAAGGTGTCGCCCGTATTCAAACGTGTCCGCAGAATGTTGATGGTTGTTTGCGGGTCGGCGTGGAGGTGCGCGACTGAAGCGGTATTTGTTTGCACAATACGCACGAGCGGTTCACCCGTATTGATTTCAAATAAAAGTTCTTGGGCTTGCTCGTCGGGCATGGTGTAGGGAATAGAGTAGCCCCAGGGATCCGTGGGAAACGGATGCTCTTTCTGTTGTTCGGCCCACGTGAGTTTGTAAAAGCCGGGTTCGAGGAATGCATCAACTCGTGGAAAGCCAAGCGCTATCGGACTCTGAAATTCGTGCGTCGGCGAAGGGGTTAAACGGCGCAAGAATGAAGCAAGGGTATGTCCATCAGAATGATCAAGCTGCTCGAACAGCGCCTCGGCGCTTTCGTGGTTCCCCGAATGAAGCAGAGACCAGGCAATTTCATCCGGTTCAGTCGCCATAAATAGAGATACTTCGCCGTATTGCACGCGGATATCGGTTGCATAGAAATGCCGGATCAGGCGGGGCATGCGTAATGGGCGAGGCGAGTCTATGATCAGGAGTTGTCGTTCCGCGGGAGCCAATTGGATGACGTGCTTATGGCCCGCTACGCGCAGGCGCAGCAGAGCGGGTTCCGGGCCGCATTGGACTGTAACTGCGATACGCTCTAGCGGGTGGGGGGAGGAAAGAGTGGGAGCATCCCGTTCTGGCGCGCGCACGATGCGTTTTTTCGGAGTCCGCACATGCCATGGAGCGTCGGTCATAATAACATTCACTTCATGAAGGGAAGGCATAGGTTGAAACGCAAGGCGCGGGTTCTCATGAGGTAGATAAACATGAAGATTCCAATTCCGGAACACACTTAGTTTAGATTCTTCCTGCGTGAAGGAATATGTATGCGAAGTGCCCGGCGGCGGGGCGCGGCGACCGTCGCGATCGGAAAAAATATAGGCGTTTGCTTCGGCGGATTCCGGTGATTCCGCCCATCCTTGGGCGCGAAAGGTATAAGCGCCTGTGTGAAGGAAATAAGAGGATGGGATGTTGTCTTTGGCCCAGACTTCGGCGAGCCAACGGGTGTCGTTGTGTTTAAAGAAAAACAACTCGCGGCGCGTGTATTGGGTCAGGTACGTCAACGATGCAAGCAACAACGCAACCGTGACGATCCGCCATACCGCCTGTTTGCATGGCAGGCGCCCCAGTGCGACCATGCCGGCGGCGGCAAGGAGGAAAAGGCTGGGCGTGGCGATGGTGTGATACACGGGATGCGTCAACGGTTTGGTGGCGAGTCCGATTAGGATATACACGATAGGCAACGCGGCGATCAGCCACGTTTCGTGAGGACGATGACGTAGGATTAGCGCAAGAAGAAGCGCGATGACCACGGCCGGGCCAAGTACGTCGGCCAATGCGGGCATATTAATGTGCATGCCTAAGGCAAACCGGGACCACAAAGGCCGCGCGGCCATTTCAGGCGTCATTCCGAAACTCGATGTGTATTGTACAAATTGCAGAATATCTTTAAACGCAGCTTCGGGGTAGACAAGCAGGGCCGGGGACGTGATCAGTATGGCGGCAATTAAACTCGCGCCTAATGCAGTCAACCGCAGCAGAGAGGGCCGCGAAAATATGCGTTTGGGAAAAGGATAGAGATACACATGCGCGATTAACGCACCGATCAGCGCCATGCCTCCGTGGTATTTGGAAGAAAACGCCGCGCCGGCGGCTAGCGCGGCCAACACATAATAACGGTACTGGCCTTGCGACCGCAGTACGCCTAAGCCTGCAAGCATGGCGGCTGTCGCGAAAAAACTGGTGGCGGTGTCCCCGGTGGCAAAATGGGCCGCGGTAATGTCCACCGGCGATAAAGCCAGTAAAAGGCCCGCGAGCCAGCCGATAGCCGGACTGAAAAAACGTCGCCCCGCGAACCAGACCAGAAGGACTGTAAGCGCCGACAGGGTGGCATTGAGCCAACGCGTCAACCAGAACAACCCCATAAAATCCGGTTGCAGCGGATCGTGTGGCAGGCCGAGTTGGGCGCGAAGCCCGTCACGCGCAAAAGCATAGACGTGGAAACATGCCGCGGCGATGTGGCTGTTGAAATAGGGATACCCTTCGTAATCGCGTCCGCCAATATACGTGTAGTATTCGCCTTGAATAAATCGTTCGGCGGCGCGTATTTGTTTGGGGGTATCCGGGTGATAAATGCGTTCGTGGTGCAGGTCGTGGGATAACCCACTGATCCGCAATGCCAGCGCGAGCATAAATAAAGCTACTGCGCCGCTCCGAACCATCCAACGCTGTCCACGCCCTGAAGCTGTTTTCATGCCACGCAGTGTATCTTATGCGCGTCACGGGTCAATCCCGGGGAGGGCACGTAATGCCTTCAGCAGAATATGCATGCGTTAATTCTATGCAAATATGCGCATTAAAGAAGCTGATGTTTTAAAAGAGTTGCGTTAATCTGCGATCCTTAAATTATGTTACGTCAGGATCTCCACACATGAGTCATTCGCGCCCTGTCGGATTTTTAGAGCGCCTAGCCTATTCCATGGGGGGCGTGGCCAACAATTACATGAACAATCTTCTGCCTCTTCTGGCTTTGCCGATTTTCAGTGTCGGTCTGGGCGTGGATGCATGGAAAGTGGGGCTGGCTTTGGCCGTTCCCCGCATCTGGGACGCAGTGACCGACCCGCTGATCGGCCATTTGAGCGATTCGGCCAAGACCCGATGGGGCCGACGACGGCCCTTCCTGTTCGTGGGATCCATTGCTGTGATGTTGACCTATGGATTGTTGTGGGTGGCCACGCCGGACTGGAGTCCGGATGCTATCTTCTGGTGGTTCCTGGGTCTGAGCATGCTGTACTACACCGCGACCACCGTGTTCTCCATTCCGTATATCGCCATCGGGTATGAGATCGCGACCGACAGCAAGGAGCGGGCCAAACTCATGACCTTCCGTTCGGTGGTCAGCTCGATTTTCGGGCTGGGCTTTCCCTGGGTATACGCGATGTGTTTCTGGGAATGGGGCGCATTGCTTGGGCCGGGCGGTTTATTTACGCGCCTGTCTGCTCTGGTCGTGTCACCCGACGGCCATCAACTGGCCCCTCCCGGCTACCAGATTGTCGGCGTCCTCCTGGCGGCGCTGATGGCGCTGGCCGGGCTCTGCACCCTCTACTGCAAAGAGAATCCCCGGGCCGTCCCCACCCAGCGCAAAGAGTTCGGACGGTCTTTTCTGCTGGCCTTCCGCAATAAAGCCTTTGTCTTCCTGTGCGGCGGACTGATCTTCAGCATGCTGGGCATCTTTCTGGTCATGCCACTGGCGACGTATGTAAATATCTACCATCTATTTGAGGGAAATCAGAAAGCTGCCGCGAGCATGCTGGCCAAGGTGGGCACGGTGCAAACGGCCTGCGGAGTTCCCATGGTCATGATCTGCGGATATTTGGTCGCCCGGTTGGGCGCCGCGCGCATGATGAAGATATTTCTTGGGCTCACGGCCTTAAGCTTCGGTATTAAATACTGGACTTACACCCCGGATTTTCCATGGCTACAGGTGATCCCCCTGCTGATTTGGCAATTCAGTTGGTCGGGCACAATGCTGGCGTTTAACGTCATGCTTGGCGATGTCACGGACTACGACGACTACATGACAGGCGAGCGCCGCGAGGGCATGTACGGCGCGATCAATCAATTCCTGACCAAGCTGGTCATTGCCCTCTCCACGGCCCTGAGCGGTGTGTTGTTGAGCGCGTCCGGCATCGTGGCCGGAGCGGCCGAGCAGACGGAACGGGCGATCTGGCTGATGCGCGTGGAGTTCTCCTTCGTGCCCTTCGTGATCGTCCTGCTGGCCTGCATCTCGTTCTTTTTCTATCCGCTTACCGATGCGGAATCCATCCGTATCCGCGAGGAGTTGGCGCGGAGAAAGGGATTGATGCCGCGCGCGCATGAGAGGGACGGCTGACGATGCGGGAAGCGTGTGACACGTGGACGGAGCATCACGGGACCTTCGAGGCAGGCGGGCTGGTTCGCTATCCCTTCTTTCCGCAGGAAACCGTGTCGAGGGATGTCAAGTCCCTGGATGGCATCTGGCGGATTGCCTTTGGTTCCGGGGATGCGCCTACCGTATCGGCCATACCGGAGGACGCCCGCTCTGTTGCGGTGCCGGGATCGTTCAACGATCAGTTCCCTGAAAGGGAGATCAGGAATTTCTGCGGCTTGCTCGCCTATTACCGTCCGGTCTTCATTCCCCGGCAGGACGGGCGGGAGGCGCTGCTGCGCTTCGGGTCCGTCAACTACCACGCGACGGTTTATCTGGATGGCGAATGCCTCGGGCGGCATTCCGGCGGGCATCTGCCCTTTGCGGTGGCCGTGCCCGATGACCGCCGGGGACGTGAATGCCTTTTGTGCGTGGTGGTGGACACCCGGCTTTCCTGGGAAACCATTCCGCCGGGCGAGGTGAAGGTCCGCACGGTGACGGAAACGGGCGAACCCCGGGTGCTTCAAACAATTCACTTTGACTTCTTCCATTATTGCGGACTGCACCGGAGCGTGCATCTGCTGCAGATTCCGCGGCAGCGGATCGCAGATGTGACGCTGCTCACACGATCCGCCGATGCCGCGTCGGCCGTCGTGTCGTATCAGGTTGAGATCGAAGGCGCGTGGGACACCCTGCGTATTCGCCTCTGGTTCAAGGGGCGCCTTGCCGCAGAGATGGAAACGGATACCACGAGCGGAACGATCGAGATTGCCAGTCCGATCCTCTGGGACGCGGGACAGGGGCATCTCTACGATGTGGACATCGAACTGCTGCACGAGGGGGAGCTGCTTGATCAGGCCCGTGAACGCATCGGCATTCGCACTATCGCCGTCACGGAAGACGCCTTCCTTCTGAATGGGAAACCCATCTATTTCAAAGGGTTCGGCCGCCATGAGGACTTCGCGATCACCGGGCGTTACCTTCCCGATGCGGTGCTGGTTCATGACTTCGAAATCATGCGCTGGATGGGCGCGAATTCCTTCCGCACGACGCATTATCCTTATTCGGAAGAAACCATGCGCCTGGCCGATGAGCAAGGCGTGCTGGTCATTGATGAAACGCCGGCGGTCGGTCTGTTTACCGGGTGGGGAAGCCGTGATGAGCCGGGGCTCTTCTCATCCGGACGGATCACGCCCGCCACCCTGCGAGAACACCGTCAACTGCTGGCCGAGATGATTGCCCGGGACAAGAACCGGCCTAGCGTTGTGATGTGGAGCGTCGCCAACGAAGCCAGCACCAAGGAAGATGCCTGCGTGGATTACTTCAGCAACCTGGCCTCGTACGCGCGAAGTCTCGATCCCACCCGTCCCATCACAAATGTGCTTCATGGAGATGCCGCAGACGAAAAGACGGCGCATCTGTTCGATGTGATCTGCGTCAATCGGTACGTCGGGTGGTACGATTTCACGGGGGAACTCGACGTCATCCCGGTGGTTCTCGGGCGGATCCTCGATGCCTACCGGGAACGATACGGGAAGCCGGTTCTGTTCAGCGAGTTCGGCTCCGACACCGTGGCCGGGATGCATGCGATCAATGGCGGCATGTTCACCGAGGAATTCCAGGAAGAGTATCTCGCGCGCTGCTTCGCCGTACTCGATCAACGTCCCTGGATCATGGGCGAGCATGTGTGGAACTTCGCCGACTTCATGACCAAGCAGGGGCTCACACGCGTCAATGGCAATAAGAAAGGCCTCTTCACCCGGGACCGCGCGCCCAAACTGGCCGTTCATTCCGTCCGCAGGCGCTGGCTATCGAATTAGGAGCGGCATATGCAGTGCCCCTGCTGCGCAATTACGATTGTGGATTGCGTATCTTGCGGTTTGCGAAGGATGTTTCCACCCCTGTACTCTTTCTATAACCAATCAATCAGAACGAAGGAGATCATTCCATGCTTCCGAACACGAGATATATGCTACGCGGTTTGGCGTTCATGCTTTGCCTGTCTTTTGTAGTGTCGGCTGGCGCGCAGGAATCGCATGGACCGGCCGAGTTGCGCGATGGAAAATTATGGGTCGAAGGAAAGCCGTTTATCAAGCGGTCCGCCTATTTCGGCTACAACACCTGGACGGGCACGGAAAAAGGCAGCGTAGGAAGCTTTGTGGCCCAGCCTCTTTCCAGTGTCGGCGGCCCCTATGATTTCTACAGTCAGGCTCTTTTCAACAACGGGCACTACGCACTGCACCCGCAGTGGCTGAATAACCGCCCGTTCGATCCGAAGCTGCTGGGCGCCGCCATTGAGCGGGCGAAAAAAGCAGGCCAAAAGATCACGCTTAACATCTGGGTCACGCCGCCCGAATCCGTCACGGAGGCGATGGATATGCATTGGATTGACGATGAAGGCCGGAAAATTCCATTCGGCAAAACGCTGGGCATACACCACGATCCCGAGGTCCATGCCCGGGCCATGGTGGAGACGTATAAAGATGTCTTCGATTTTATCCGCGATGAGCCCACCGTGATTGATGTGCAGATCGGCGGCGAGCGCTGGCCCTACGATTACGTGCGTGTGCCCGGCGATATATCCTACGACGACTACAGCCTGGAGCAATTCCGGGCCTATTTGAAAGAGCGTTTCTCCCTGGCCGAGGTAGGTGAGCGTTACGCCAAGCGTCCCGATTTCTATGCGGACTGGAATGAGGTGACGCCGCCGGTCTCAAAGAGACCGCTGGATTTCAATAGACGGGAGCTTGTTAATTATAATGTCGCGCGTTGGGACTGGTTCAACTACCGCAAGGCCCAAACCGTTAAGGTCTGGGTCCGTATGATTGAGACTTTTCAGGAATTGGATGGCCGAGGGCGGCCGATGTATCACGAATACGGTCATGGACCCTATTACTCCATGGGCTTCGGCCCGTTTCAGGAGATTTGCGCAAAAACCACCAACTTCAGCGTGGGCAACGGAGATTTCCAACCCGATCTGGCAGGCATGCTTTCGTACACTATCCTGCAACGTGGTTGTGGAGAAGGACCCTGGATCAACAACGAACTGGATGCCGGTTGCCATGGGCATCACGTGGACGCCGCTTATATGCGTCGGCACCTCTGGGGCAATCTGGCTGCGGGCATGGGCGGCTATAATATCTGGACTTTCATGAACCTGCAGGGGTTTCCGTATGAATTCCAGCAGATCAACTACAATCCCGGACGCATGGAGAACCAACCTCCCAAATACTTTGAAACCCAACACGCCAATCGCATGATCGAGTCATTGGGCCAACTGCTGGCCGACACGGTTTCACCCAACCCCACTGTCGCGTTGCTGTTATTGGATGATGCCATTTTCCATTATTACTTCGCGCTTTCTTATCATCAGGACGGCAATAATATTATCCGCGCCATGGCCGCGAACGGCTATGCCGATCAATTGGTGCTGTATACGGAATATCATCTCGACCACACGGAGTTGGAGGGCATCAAGACCATCTTCATGCCGCGCACCCAGCGCATCACCGATGCGCGGGCGGCGAAACTGACGGAGTTCGTAAAGCGAGGCGGGCATCTCGTGCTGATGGGGCCCACGGGGCGCGTGGATGAAATGTTCAACACCTACGACGTCTTTCCTTATGGAGCGCTTGGCGAGGCGGCTGGGGTGCGCGTGCGCAATTTGACGGGCGCAGAATTCCAGGCGGCGCCGATGGAGATCGAATGGAACGGCAGGATGCTGCGCATGGATGTGGCGACGGCTATCGAAGTGCCGGAATCGTCCGACGCCGAGGTACTGGTGCGCGCCGGCGAAGCGCCTGTGCTGACCGTCCACCGCCACGGGCGCGGGCGTATCTATTTCTTCGCCGGCTATCCGTACCTGTTGGACGATAACGACGAAACCGGACATCTGCTGGCGGACATCGTGCGCACATCGGGCGCCGCGCCTGTGGCGACGCTGAAATCCGGCGGCGAGGTTGTCAACGGGATATTTAGCGGGAGCCGGGTGGGTGAACACGGCGCACTGGTGATTCTGATTGAAAACGCTGACCGGGAACACGCGCTCGACGTTACGCTAGATCCTGTCTCGCTAGGACTACAGCCGGATCGCGATTATCGTGTCCTGGAATGCTTTAGCGATGAATTGCACGAGGTATCCAGTGCCGGGCAATGGACTTTTTCTACGCGGTTGGAGCCGGTAGGGGTTCGTGTGTATCTCGTCACCGAAGCCGCGTCATTGGATGATGTCATTCCTCCCGATCGCCGTATGCGCATCGGTCGCGGCCCGGAGACGGTGTATGTGGACAAGGCCACGCGCGGTCAACCCTACACCGCTGCCGACATCCTGCGCGACCGTCTCCACTACGTGCGGGGACATGTGGTGGATGGATTCGATGTGGAGCCCGGCGCGCCGATCGCTTTGGGCGATGGCTACGCAGCGCTGGATTTGAGCGCTTTTGCCGACCGCGAGATGAATGGGATGGTGAAGGGCCTCACCAATCTGGTTACCGACGCTTCCAACGCCGAGGGTTTGATGTCGGCGGGGCCCACCCGCGAGCTGGGCGACGTGCCGGTGCTGGTTCCCGAGCGCTTTGTCCTCTGCGCCGGCGAGATGCGCGGGATTCGGGTGGGGACTCACGTGAAGAGCCTGCACTTCTTTCACGGCGGCCACTTTAGCGAGCACCGCTCCGTGCTGGGCCATTACCGCGTGCATTACGTGGATGGCGAAATCCGGCGCATCCCCATTGTCTACGGAAGCAGTTTGACCGACTTTTCGCGGGGTTCCAGATTCCCGGCCAAGACGCACAAAGTCTGGAACCGGCAAGGCCGCGCGCTGCACCGTTTCGACTGGACTAACCCGCGTCCCGATGTTGCCATCGAACGCATGGACATCGTCCATGCAGGACGGAAAAATGACCGCGAAGCCCTCCGGGTATGGGCGATTTCCGCGAAACAATGAGAGGTGACGGACGTGGACGTCACCGGCCTCGAAACCGGTGATCCCCGAAGCTTCAACATCCGGGCCATCAGCGCCGGGCTCACGAAGAAGGAGAACTGCTGCTGAACACCGACACGGATGCTGATTAAGGAGTTGATTTGGGGCGTAACGCCTACCCACCGTCCAAACCGATAATCGAAGTTCCCCTGGGGCATACTATAGCTACGCACAAACCAGCGTGAGCATTGTTTTTACGGGGTGACCGACCAGGTTAAGGTATAGTGGCCTGAGGGCAATTGGAGCACATCGCCTGCCTGGGCGGGCGCTTTGCCATTCAGCGTCAGCGACTGGCCGGAACCGGCGGGCAGAACGATCTCCGCCGTGGCGCCGACGGGAATTTCAATCGACCATTGGAACTCTTTTTCCCCGATGTTCCAGGCGCTGGCTACGCGCCCGCGCACGGAATCGTAATGAGCCGAAACGCCCGTCAATCCGCAGGCGAAATCCGGTTGCATGCGGATGCGCCGAAAGCCGGGGGCGGCGGGATCGCAGGCGATCCCGGCCAGGCGCTCGAAGCACCAGATGAGGAAATCGCCGAGCAGCATGACATGGTTGGCGCTGTTCATCGCGGGGTCGGCTGTGTTGCCGTTCCACAGCTCCCAGATCGTCGTGGCACCCTGTTCGATCATGTAACCCCAGCTCGGATAATCGCGTTGCGTGGCGATGCGCAGAGCCAGGTCGTTGCGACCTAGATCGTGCAGGGTGCGCATGAGCCACTGGCCACCTATCAGCCCGGTGCCAATATGTCCGTCGGTCACGTGTTCGATATGGTGAATCAGGTACTCCGCGACCTGTTTCCGCCGTTCGGGAGGAACCAGGCCGAACGCCAGCGGGAGCACCTGCGACGTCTGCGAGCCGCTGCCATAACGGCCGGTATCGGCGTTGAAGAGTTTCTCGTTGAACGCGGCGCGGATTTCCTCTGCTTCCCTCCTCATAGCTCCCGCTTCATCCGCCCGGCCCAGCAGCGTGGCCATGGCTTCCACGACGCCGAGCACATGGTAGTAGTAGGATGTGGCCAGCAGTTCGTTCGGGGTGCGACGGAATTCCTCCTCGGAATGAATCAGTTCGGGGCGTTCCGGCGGACAACACCAGTCGCCGTAACAATCGCAGTCCAGTATCCCGTCTTTCTTGCGCGCGCGGTTGAAGGCCATCCAGCGGACAATGGTATCGTAGTTGTCCTCGACAACGCGCCGGTCGCCGGTTATATGGTACATATTCAGCGTAATGATCGGCAATGACGCCGGCCACGTGATGCTGTTGTTGTAGATATTCCAGTATGCAGGGCCGGTGTCACTCAGGCTGCCGTCGGCGCGCTGAGTATCGCGGACATCGCCCAGCCATTTTTCGTAAAGCGCGGTGTTGTCGAAAAGGAACATCTCGCCTTTCTGCGCCTCCGCCCGGTCGCCCTGCCAGCCATGGCGCTCGTCGCGTTGCGGGCAGTCGGTGGGCATGGATAAATAATTGCCGCTGATGCCCCACCAGGCATTGCGTACGATGTGGTTGATAAGGTCGTCGGAGCAGGTGAAGGCGCCGGCATCGTCCATGCGGGTATGGATCACTTCCGCGTGAATGTCCTCCGGGGACATGTCGCCCGGCCAGCCGGTGACCTCCACGTAACGGAAACCGTGGTAGGTGAAGACGGGTGCCCATTCCTCCGGTCCACCGCCCCGTAACGTGTAGCGATCAGTGCATTCCGCATCGCGCAGATTGGCGTAGTACGGAGTGCCGTCTTTGTTGCACAGCTCGGCGTGGTGCAAGATCATTTCCCGACCGGCTTCCCCCTGCACGCGGATGCGACAGCGTCCGACGAGGTTTTGTCCGAAGTCCACCAGTTGACGGTGCTCGTCCAGGCGGCACACGGCTATAGGAGCAAGGGTGTCTATTATGGTCATCGGCTGCATGCAGGCCGCGGAGGTCATTTTTCCCTTGGGAGTCGGCGCCTGCACGGTCGGTTCCCATCCCTCGTCGTTAAAGCCGGGCTCATCCCAGCCGGGCAGCTCCATGCGCGCGTCGTACCATTCTCCGTCATAATCGTTGTTGTTGCGGATGGGGCCGGTATCCGTACCTTTCCATCCAGGCCGGGAGGCGATGATCTGGCGGTGCCCGTCTTCGAATTCCAGTTCAAGCTGTATCCGCAGGCAGGGGGTGCCGTAGTCCTTGGTCTTCCACGGCACGGTGAGATGGGGCGCGTAGTAGCGCCCCGCGCCAAGCATGACGCCGAGGGCGTTGGCCCCTTTGCGCAGGGCACCGGTGACTTCCAATGTCACATACGGCACTTGGTGGTCGTAGTCCCGCAGAATCGGATCCAGCTCGTGATCGTCGCTTCGGCGGCCATTTATTGAGAAGCGGTGATAGCCCAGACCGACGCCGTACAGCGTGGCGCGCTGCGGCGCGGTCGACAGGGTGAATTCATGCCGGACATAGTGCACGGGCAGGCGGCGGCGGGTTTGTTTGTCCTCGTTGGCATCCGGTTGCCGGTCGAGACCGATCCATTCCCCGTGCCAGTCGTCCGCTTTCAGCAAGCCCATTACCCAGAGACAGGGTGCGCTCCAGGGCGAGGGGGCGTCGTGCTCATCCCACACCCGCACCCGCACATGACAGCGGTCGCGGGATTGCAGCGGTTGGCCCGCATAGATGGTCCAGGGATCCGCGCCCGCGACTTTGCCGCTATCCCACCAATCGGCTGCTCCCTCGGTCAAGCCGGTGGAAGATGACGCAACCTGCACCTGCCAAGCGGTTTGAGCGGCGCCGGTTTCCGTCGGGGAAAGCAGCCAACGGAGGCGGGGATGACGCGTATCCAGTCCGACCGGCTCCTTTAGATTCTCGATAAATACGTCATCAATATTCATGAAGAACGGTTATAGATCATGTGAACGTAGAAGTATATCAATAAACGGTGTGCTTCACTATCTGCCAAAATGTTTGCGGCCGGCCGGAACCGTCGCCCCTTTCATCCATGGTGCCGCCCCGGAGGCTGCCGATGTGCCGATAAAATCTCTGCGGTTCAATGTTGCTCCTTTCGTTTGGAAAGTCCGAAAAGCACTGCGCCAACCAGCAGCACCGCGCCCGACACGCAAACAATGTTCAGCCGGGCGGATGCGACATTGGGCAGCAGTAAAAACAGTGCGATAAAACCACCAAGGGCCAGCGCCAGAATGCCGATCAGTTTGAGCTGCTGTGCGTCGTTGGCTTCACCGACTTCTTCATCAAAATTGACCGGTGTATGCAGGCGGGTAAAGAATTTCGTGAGCTGCGTATGCGTTGATTCCGGAACCCGGTTCCAGAACAGTCGTGTTGATAAAAAAGCCGCCAATCCGACGCCGCTGTTAATCAGCGCCAGCCGGAATGACGGCATGTCGGCAATGGTGCAGATCACCGATGCCATCAGTCCGGCGCCCAGGCAGGCCCAACCGGACCACAGCGGCGTCTTGCGGATAAAATAGCCGAGGAACAGCGGCATCAGCAGAGGAATACCAAAAATGGCATTGATGCGAAAGGTCAGTTCAAAGATTCCCTTTTCGCCGGCGTTGGATGCGAAGTAGAGCGCACAGCAAACCAGTCCGATGCCGAGCACAACCGTGAACAGGCGCCCGATAGCCAGCAGGAATTTATGATCCGTACGCGGCTCTTTTTTCGCCAACCGCATCAAAGCCGGGTAGGCATTTTTAACGAACAGTGCGGCGTTGGCATTCAGCGCCGTATCCATCGTGCTCATCTGTGCCGAAAACATGGCAACGACCATCAACGGCACAAAACCGAACGGAAGCAATTTGAGCGCCATAAACGCATAGGAAATATCGCCGGGACTCGGGACACCCATCGCCGCCAATTCGGCGGAAGCCGTCAGCCGCGCCACCATCGGAGGAATAAAATAAAGCGTCATTCCGATGAGTCCGACCACGACATACAACCACGCGGCTTTCTGAGCTTCGCGTCCGTCCTTACAGGAAAAGAAGCGCTGCCCGCCCTGCATGCCCAGCGCGGCATAGACCTGAATGATTCCGACGCCGATCAGCCACTCGATGCCGTACAGTCCGTCCTCACGTCCGGGGGTGATCATCCTGAAATCGGCGGCGGCGGCCGACGTCCGGATCGTTTCCAGAAATCCGCCGATGCCGCCCAGTTCTTGCAGGCAGAGAATGGCCATCAGCGCCGCCATCGAAAACAGCACGAGACTCTGCAGAAAGTCAGCCGCCAGCACCGCCCAGTTTCCGCCGGTCAGCGTATAAAAAAGAACAATCACACCAAGCCCGACAATAGTGAATTGAACAGGAAAACCAAATGCCGTGTTGGCAAACAGTGCCAGCATGTAAAGACCGATGCTCCCACCGATCACCAGCCAGATAATGTTGTAGTAGGTGAAAAACTGCTGAAAGGACGGCCCGAAACGATCCCGGACAATTTCCGCAAACGTGGTAACCCGTGCCTGCCGGTACCAGGCAGCCACCCCGAGTGCCAGCACCAGCCCACACAGTGCATTGACGATGTAGATCCACCAGACACTGAAGCCCGCATTATACGCCACGCCGGCGTTGGCAATGAACGTCTGTGTGCTGATGCCGCTCATCAGCAGGCTCATGCCTACCATCCACCACGAAGAGCGCGACCCGGCACGGAAATAATCATCCTCGTCGCGGTTGAGCCGTTTAAACACCACTCCAATCGAAGCAAGGAAAACAAAGTACAATCCAATGACTATGCAGTTGAGTAAGATAGGTAATTTTCCTTTTTCACTGACCGCGGGTGAGGGGACGCATCCGCTGATCCGGGGTGTTTGATCATGTCGCTTTCATGGTGCGAGGGTGGCAAAGCAGGGGGTGGATGTCAATTCGCGAACAACTCGGGTTCGGTGTCGTAGTCGGGGAACGGGTCATAACAGGCCAAAGGCTGCGCTTGGTGACGACCACACCTGTGTCATTCGGCGCAATCTGGCACCGACTGCGCTGGGTTGCGCGGATCCCATCGAGCGGGTCAAACAATTTGCGGCGGATCTCGCTCAATTCAGTCGCCCCGTGGCGGGGACCTGCGTGCTTCCGTATGATTTTGACCCCGGATATCTGCTTAAGGTCCGCGGTCGGCTGTCTGCGCACATTCCATGTGGGCTTGCGCAAGAAGATGGTCGCCGCCGGACGATCATTACATGATAATGAAACGAGCATGGCTTAGAGGAATATCTTTATGAATCAGTTGCGCAGAGCTTTGATGGTTGTTTTCGTGATCGGCCTTGGCCGAAAGTCGCCCGATCAATCGGCAGGCGTTGCTGACGCGTCACAACGTCGAGTTGAACGAGGCTATCATCGTCCAGAAGCGATCCCCGGCCATCCGGGGCTGCGCGCGCGGAGCTTGTTCGCCCGCAGCGCGTCCGAGACGTCGTTGAGGCTGATTAGTGGGATGGTGCTGTTTAACAACTAAAGGATAAATATCCATGATTAAGAAGAGTATCGTATTAGTATTTTTAGTATTCACTTGTGCCTGTTTTGCAGGCAATCAACGCGCTTCAATTTTCTTAAACAAAGAAGATATTAGCAGAATAAGAGCTAATGTAGAGCAAGATGCTTTTTTTGCCCGCCTTGCTCAAAACAAAATAAACACGGCAAAAAGCATAAGAACACAAAATATGCCCGAGTTTAATAATGACTGGTGGAAAGAATATCAAGGCGCCGAATATGTCAACGGCATAAACCGTCATATTACGAGAGAAAACCAAAGAATAATACCTCTAAGATACGGGAACAGCGCACGAGATTTGGCAATAGCATATATTCTTACTGAAAATGAAGAGTTCGCTGTTAAGGCAAAATCTATTTTGATTGATATGACGGAGCTGGAATTTGTACATGTAGATGTTAATTCAGGGCTTGATTATTCGTCATCTGTTTTTCCTGCCATAGAAGCCTATGATATAATTTATGATTATTTCACCGAGTCCGAACATAGCCGGATGAGAGAATTTTTCTATGCACTGGTTGATACGGTAGGGCAATGCAGTGATTTTTGGATTGCAAACGAGCCTGCTGGTGTCCCTATCTCCAATCACGACGGCTGGCATCATGTTTGCTTTACAATGGTCGGTTTATTCTACCAAGACCAAGAGTTAATAGATAGAGGTATTAAAGGCGCAAAAGGTTTTGAGGTTGCGTTAAAATACGGCTTTGAAGACGATGGAGTATGGCTTGAAGCATCTTTACCGTATCACTTTATTCAGCTTGGCACCATGCTTAGAATTGCCGAGATGAGTTATGTCAGCGGCTATAAAGACCTCTATTCCTATTCTAATGATGATGGACTTTCACTTGCTCAGATTTACGGCTCTGCCGTAGATATTGTATTTCCTGATGGTTTGCTGCCGCCGATAGGAGATGGTTACGGCGAGCTTATCTATCCTTCAACTTACGGCGAGTATGAACTTTTATACCTGCGAACCGGTGATCAGCGATTTGCATATCTGCTCAATATGAACAAGCAAAGAAGCAGTGATGCTTTGCTGTGGGGTGCGGGTGACATTTCGACTGACTTCGTACCCGATACTCGCTCAAGACTGTGGCCCCAGCACGGATATGCCGCTTTGCGCACTCAAGAAGGCAAAGACTACTGGAACGGGAAAGGTTACAGTGTTTTCGCTTCTTTTTCTAACAACAATACTCATCATCATGCCGATGGGCTTTCGGTGATGCTTTTCTCAGATAATCATCTTTGGCTGCGGGACAGCGAAGCTCATCCCGGCAGAGCCGAAAGGTGGGGCTCTGAGTTTAATCAGATGCTTAATTGGACGACAATGTCTCATAACACGGTAGTTGTTGACAGAGAAAATCAGGTAAGAAATCCCAAGCCTTTGGATTTAATTGAATTCACTGTTTTGCCAGAAGCAAAAAGATTGTGTATGGGTGATTTAAACGGTCATCTATACGAAGGCGTGCGGCAGATGAGAACAATAATAGCGACAGATGATTATGTGCTTGATGTGTTTGAAGTTGCTGCTGATTCCGAGAGAGATATTGCATGGGTTACGCATATTGATGCCGATGAAAATCAAATATTTCAAACAAAATGGCAGCAGTCTCAATGGATTGATCAAACGCCTTGGAGCTTTTTAAAAGGCAAAGAAATTTCTTCAAAAGCAGAATCATTTTGGGAAACTTTTACACAAGATGGCAAACACTTTAGAATCGATTTGATTGTTGATAATCAGGCAAAATATATAAAGACAAATTATCCTACAACGCAAGGCAAATACATCCCGATGCGAATGATAGAAGCTGATGGTGTTCGGCGAGCGATGTTTGCCGCCGTATACAGAGTAAGCAGTGAACCTATTACCTCGCCTATAGAAATAAACATAAAAAAAGGGATTGGCGAAAATATTGAAATTCTGTTTCAACGCAACGGAAGAAGGTTTAGCCATAGAGTATCATCATTATCGGAAGAGGCAGAAGGGGTCAGTCCTTGAAAGCTTGCAATACCATGAATACTGCAACGATGCAAGGACTGACCCCTTTCGCTTCATTGAAAGCTTGCAATACCATGAATACTGCAACGATGCAAGGACTGACCCCTTTCGCTTCATTTCGCTTCTTTTGCTCTTGCCCTGCGTTAGAATGATGAAGTGCAAAAGAAACATCCCGTGGCAGCCCGCGATCTATGAGCATAAGGCGGCATTGATCGGTCGGTCGCCGTATGAGGTGTCCCGGTCGGTAAAACTGCTGGTTGAGGCCATGCAAAGGGAATTCGATGTATATGGATCCAACTACATGACCGTAGGCCTCGACGTATACAATGTCGAGGCGGAGGCCCTGGGAGCAAAAGTCATCATGCCCGGTCGGAACGCCTGTCCAGATCTGGAGTCGGCGCTGTTCGATCTGAACAGCCTTCCTGGGGATTTCCGCCACCCTGAAATCCCCAGGGCGGGACGTTTCGAATTGTTACTGGAGGCGGGACGCCGCATTAAGGAGGCGCTTGGCGGACAAGTGCGCGTGCGCGTGGCAGCTTCGGGGCCCGTGACTCTTGCCGTCAAGCTGAGTTCAGTCGAGGACGTCATCCTGTCTCTTTGCGTGGAGGATGGGCTGGCTCTACGTGTGTTGAATTTTGCAGCGGAAATAGCTGAACGGTGGATCCGTTGTCTGCGCGACCACAACCTTGAGGCGATCATTTTCGACAGCATGGCCGCTCCGCCCATGCTGAGTCCGACCTTGTACGAGCGTTATGCAATGCCGATGCATCAACGCCTGATGCGCGTCCTGCAGGCAAGCGGTCAACGCGAACGCGAACTGGTGATCGGAGGCAATACCACGCCGATCGCCGGGCTCCTCGCTCAAACCGGCGCAACCATTTTGTTGTGTGATTACGCAGCCGATGCCCGAGCCTTCAAGGCTGCGCTTGGTGACGACCACTCCTGTGTCATTCGGCGCAACCTCGCGCCGACTGCGCTGGGTTGCGCGGATCCAATAGAGCTGGTCAAACAATTAGCGGCGGATCTCGCTCTATTCAGCCGCCCCATGGCTGGTACCGGCGTGCTTCCGTATGATTTTGACCCCGAATGTCTGCTTACGCTTCGCGATCTACTGGCTGCGCACATTCAATGCCAACTTGCGCAAGAAGATGATCGCCGCCCGCACTCCTATATGTGAAATTGCTTGTGTTGCCGATGAAAGAAAGTGGACGGGAGTTTTTCATGAATCATAAACGAACGGCTTTGATTGTTGCTTCGATGATAACGGCCCATCTGGCGTTGGCCGGAAGCCCGCCCATTGACCGCCAGGCCTTGGTCACGCGCCACAACGTCGAGTTGAACGAGGCGAACAGCAAGCAGTGGTTGCAGGTGGGCAACGGAGAGATTGCTTTTGGCATCGGGGTGGATGGATTACAGACGTTTGCTGGACTGACCATGTCCCACTGGGGCTGGCACACCGCGCCCTTGCCGGAAGGGTTGTCGCCTGAGGATTTCGAGCTGAACGAATATCAGGTGGCCGGAAGAACCGTTCGTTACAAATCAGCCTGGCGCGCCGACGACCCGTTGTGGAACTGGCTGCGTCAGAATCCACATCGCATGAATCTAGGCCAAACCACGTTGCTGCGGGACGGCAAGCGTGTATACGCCTACCAGCTCTCGGATATACGGCAGACACTGGATCTGTGGAGCGGCATCATTACCAGCCGCTACACGCTCGACGGGCAGCCGGTGATGGTGGAGACCTGCGCGCATCCGACCCGCGATATTCTGGCGGCGCGTTTCGAATCGCCGCTGGTGTCGAGCAACCGTCTTTCGGCCGTGTTCACTTTTCCCTACGCCGATCCGGGCGGAACCGGCGGCACCATGAACAAGCCCGATTCGCACACGACGAGGATGAACGTGGCCGGCGACAACGCAGTGGTCTTCGACCGGCGGCTTGACGACGACCGGTATCAAGTCGCGGTCGGCTGGAGCGGGGAGGCGGTTGTCGCGGAGCGGCAGGCGCACCAGTATGAGCTGAAGCCGCAAGACGGCGTCTTTGAAATCGTGGTATTGTTTTCGCGAGAACCTGAAATCGAACCCCTGCCGACGTTTGCCGAAGTCAAGGCCGCTTCCGTCGAACACTGGCCGGAGTTCTGGCAGTCGGGCGGGGCGATTGACTTGTCGGAAAGCAAAGACCCGCGCTGGCGCGAACTGGAACGGCGCATTGTCCTGTCCCAGTACCAGATGGCAGTCAATGAAGCTGGTTCCCTGCCGCCGCAGGAGGCGGGGCTTGTCAACAATGGTTGGCACGGCAAGTTCCATCTGGAGATGCATTGGTGGCACGGGACGCACTATGCCTCGTGGGACCGATGGGAGCTATTCGACCGCAGCTTGTGGTGGTACCGGGAAACCTTGCCCAAGGCTCGTGAACGCGCGGCCTTTCAGGGGTACAAGGGAGCGCGCTGGGGGAAGATGGTTGGTCCTGAAGGACGCAATTCCCCCGGTGCATCCAATTCCTTCCTGATCTGGCAGAATCCCCACCCGATATTCTATGCGGAGCAGGAATATCGGCTAAATCCGACCCGGAAGACTCTGGAAAAATGGCGGGAGGTGGTCTTCGATACCGCCGATTTCCTCGCGTCCTTCCCTGTGTTCAACCCCCAAACGGGCTACTATGAGTTTGTCCAGCCCTACCACACCATGCCGGAAGACAGCAATCCGCCGTCGTTCGAACTGGGCTACTGGCGCTACGGACTGCGCACCGCGCTGGAATGGCGGAAACGTTTGGGACTGGAACCCGAGCCCACATGGCAGGAGGTTCTTTCAAAACTGGCGCCGCTGCCTGTCAAAGATGGCGTGTATTGGTACCGTCAACTGGTCAGCCATCCCGGCCACATCGGGACGTATGGCTTGTTGCCCGGCGACGGTGTGGACCCGGAGATTATGGCCGCGACAGTGCGCAAGGTCATGAAAGAATGGCAGGCCGATACGGGCTGGGGCTGGGATTTTCCGATGATAGCCATGGCCGCCGCGCGCACCGGGCAACCGGAGTTGGCCATTGATGCGCTGCTGCATCCCAGCTACAAAAACGCCTACAGCGTGGTCGGCAACAACCAAGGTTCCGGCACCGCCTACTTCCCCGCTAACGGAGGTTTACTCTATGCCGTCGCCATGATGGCCGCCGGCTGGGATCCGCCTTCGCCTGACGGCTCCGGCGTGACAAGCAACGGTCCTAACACCCACGCCCCGGGCTTTCCCGATGACGGAAGCTGGACGGTGAAGTGGGAGGGATTGAAGAAGTCCCAATAAAACAACGGGTATGGCCGCCCGACTGCGTATAATCAATTATAATATGCGCTACAGTTAAAATGATTTCGCAGGTATGGTTAAGGAAATGTTAGCCATGATATCGAAAAATCTAACCATATCCCGCGCCAGAACATTCGGATTCACATTGGTGGAGCTGTTGGTGGTTGTTGCGATCGTTTCCCTTCTGATCGCTTTGGTCGTTCCCTCGTTGCGCGGAACCGTCGCCAAGGCGAGGACATCCGGATGCGCATCGAACTTACGGCAGCAGGGGATTGCGATGATGAGCTACTCGGCGGACAACGATGGAAAGTTGACGCCTTCTTTCTGGACCAGCGGCTCGGTGTCCAAAAGCTGGGTGACTCTGCTCATCGAAGGGGGCTATGCCGAAGCCGGGCGAGTGGCGAGTGCCACGGCGCCTATTCGCAAGGGAAGCAGTATTTTCTCTTGCCCGGAGGGCCTGACGGATACCTGGTCGCAGAATGGCACCGCGGGCGTCATCAATTATCTGGCCAAGACCCCTGAAGATCCGATTACGTTTCGGCCCTGGCGCACTGGTGGGATTGACATCTGGTACGGGCTTCATGCATGGAGCACGACGACGACTCGTCATCAATTGAATACGTTGCCGTCGTATGTGCGTCCGGTGTGGGCATACAACGAAGCCACGCCGGGCGGAATTTGGCCAAACAGGCTCTTTGTGACGCAGCCTTCCCGGAAGGTCTTTATTTTGGATGCCAATATGCCCAGCGGCCAGCGTTATCCGCATTCGGGTTTCTACACGGCATCCGCGCGCCACAACAATAAAAAGGATAGCAACGTGCTCCTGCATGACGGCCATGTGGAGACCGTAAACTTTTACGAGGGCGTCCACCGGAACAGCACGAAGTTTCTCTGGCAGGTGGGCGATTATGTCGGGCCGCATTGATGGCTGTATCAACAACAAGGATATACGTGGCGTGAAAATATGCATATGGATGATGGTGGCGCTGAGCTTACTCGTGACGGCTGGATGCGGCGGCGAAAGAGTGCCCCGCTGCAAGGAATGTGCCCTTCCAATGGACAAGCCGGAATTGTTTGGTACTCAGGCAGATGGCAGCCGGTCGCCGGATTACTGCATCCATTGCCTCAAGCAGGGAGAAATCGTGGAACGCGACCCGGTCCTGGAACAGATGTTCGAAAAGGAAGAACAGCGCATTATGCAACTGCAAGAAGCGGGGGACAAGGAAACAGCGAAGGACCCAGAATGATAAAACGTCCGATAAGCAGACTTGGATCCCTGGCGCCCATCATGGTGGGAAGTCTATTGTCTGTAATGCTCCGGAAGCTGGGTGGAGAAGTGGCAGGGATTGAAGAAGGCGCAATGAGGGGTGGGGGATACGTCGTGAAGGGAATCTTTGAATCCCAGACTTTTCGAAGTTCAGAAAGGATAACGAAGTGAGTATTTCATCCATCTATACCGCAATCATGCTGATCTGCTCAAGCATCGCGAACCCGTGCCTGCTTGTGGAGAACAACAGACTGAAGAAGAAGCTCTCCGCCCCATCGCCCATGCGGACCCCGCCAAAGGGCCTCGGTATGCTCCTCGCCCTTGACTTCCTGCTGGCGGGCATGCCGTCCGCTATTGCACTCACCGGGCAGCTACCCGGAGCCGTCCCGCTTTATGCAAACAACATCACCGTCGAAGCGATCCTCATCGCGGTTCCCAATCATGAGGCGCTCGCGCTTGCCGCAAAATCAGAACCCGCCGGCGTCTCGGGTACTTCGCTGGCGCAGATGCAAGAACTTGTCGCCGAAAACAAGGCCCGCAGCGCTGGAGTCCTCTCGGCGACATCCCCACCCGGGAACCCTGCCAGCTCCAGCCAGGGGGGCATCAAGCTGGAGTTCAGTCTGGCCGCCAGGGATAATGAAATTTCCGGCCCCTTGATACTCCGCCATGGCGAAGCCGAAATCGCCACCACCATCAATGCCAGGAACGGCGACGTCGTCTATCTCGGGTCGTTCATCGAAACCGGCGAAACGTATCTGGTCTATCTCAGGTTGAATCTGTCGGGCGCGCCTTCCATCGCTGTCGCCTCCGCGTCCGACCCGGCTGCCGGGTTCCTCGGGGTCGGGGATCCCGCTCCCGCGATTCAGGCGGGCGCGTGGATTCAGGGCGAGCCGGTCACGGGGTTTGCCCCGGACAAGGTGTATCTCATCGAGTTCTGGGCTACATGGTGCGGGCCGTGCGTTCAATCCATTCCCCACTTGAATGAAATCGCCGCCGCGTATGACGGCAAAGGCCTGGTGGTGATCGGCCAGAACATTTCGGAGCCGGATGAGAGCAGGGTCAAACCTTTCGTCGAGAAGATGGGCGACAAGATGACCTATCGCGTGGCGTTGGACGACAAGTCGCGGATGGAGAAAGGCGCGATGGCCACGATGTGGCTGAAAGCCTCGGGGGCCACAGGAATTCCGGTCGCCTTCCTTGTAGGAAAGGATGGAAAGATCGCCTGGATCGGCCATCCGATGGAGCTTCAAGGGCCGGTCATCGAACAGGTGTTGGCCGGTACGTTCGACCTCGAGCAGGAGGCCGTCAGCTCCCGGCGGACGGATGAAGCGCTGAAGCTGGGAAAGGAAATTGAAGGTCACTACCACGCGGGACGATGGGACGAGGCGGAAGCCGCGCTGAATAAGGCCTCCGAACTCTTTCCCGAGGAACCGCAGGATATCGCCCTGCTCAGGGCGCGCATCGCGGTCCAGCGGATGGCAACTCAGTTGGACCAGCATATCAAGGCGAAAGCCTGGAATGCGGCGGACGCCACGGTGGAGAAATTGTCCGAGCTGTCTTTTGAGGAAGCACTGCCCGGGGAAGCGAAAAAAGAGATTGAGACAATGGCCTTGAAGGCGCGCCTCATGATTTTGCTGGGACGCGGGGATTGGGACGCGGCCGCAACGAAAACGAAGCAGCTCCCGCGAGCTGAAGCCATTGATGTGGTGCAGGAGGCCATCGCGATGTCGGACGACGAGGCGACTTTCCAGAGGCTGCGACACATGATGGAACACTTGCGAGCCGACATGCGGCCTGAACACGTACAAGTCCAATAGAAACAAAGCCTCATGAATTTTAATTTTCCGACCGTTCTGCTTGCAATCGTCGGCGCGAGCCTGCTGGGCATCCGCGGCGTCGCTGGCGACGATCTCCAACGCGACTTCATCAGCCCGCCCGAGTCCACGAAGCCTGGCTGCTACTGGTATTGGCTGGACGGGCATTATTCCAAGGAAGGATTGACCAAAGATCTCGAGCAAATGCAGGAGATTGGGATTGGCCGGGCCTACATCGGACTTATCACATTCATGAGCCGACTCCCGTTGAATGCCGAACTCAAGCCTTGGAGCGATGAGTGGTGGAGCCATATCGAACATGGAGTGAAGGAAGGCGGACGGCTGGGGATCGACATTGGCCTTTTCAATTCCCCCGGGTGGAGTATGTCCGGTGGGCCGTGGGTGGAGCCTGCACAGGCCATGAGGTATCTCGTCCGCACGGAGTTGCGAATGAAGGGGCCGCAAATGTTTTCCGGCACGCTGGCGGCACCGGGCGAACGTGCGGAATTTCAAGATGTCGCTGTTTTGGCTTACCCGGCTCCGAGTACCGGAGGGGAAATCGTTGTCCAGAGCAACGAAAGCGTGGAGATGATCGCTTTGGACGCCGACCAGCCTTTCACCGCCCGCGGTCTGGTCATCCAACCCGCCAAGGCGGTTAATCACGTCGTGGTCGAATTGCAGGCTTCCGACAACGGGCGGGATTTCCGCCCGGTCAAAACATTTGAAGTGAAGCGGAGTCTCCTCAATGCCAATGTGGGTCCCCTGCCTTTGGCGCCGGTCAGTGTCTCCTTTCCGGCGATCACCGCCCGTCACTTTCGCCTCGTTCTCAACAAGCCCTCGGAATTGGGGGAGATCCGTCTGGTTTCGGCGCCCGTCGTCGAGGACTTTGCCGGCAAGGCCCTGTTAAAAATGTTCCAGGGCACCAAACCTCCATTCAATTTCTACGTTTGGCCCGATCAGGATGAGCTGGATGATCCATCGCTTGCGGTTGCTCCGAAGGACGTGATCCCTCTCAGCGGAAAGATGGATGGCAACGGGATACTGAGCTGGGACGTGCCGCCGGGGGAATGGATCGTCGCCCGCTATGGCACCCTGCCAACCGGTGTCAAAAACGCCCCCGCCTGCCGGGACACCACCGGGCTGGAGATTGACAAAATGAGCAAGGAGGCGGTTCGACATCACTTTGACAGCTACGCCGGCAAACTCCTAAAACGTCTCCCGGAACAAGATCGGAAGGCATTGAAGTTTCTGGTGGCCGACAGTTACGAAGTCGGACCTCAAAATTGGACCGATGGATTCGAGACAGAATTCCAGAAAACCTACGGCTACGATCCTCTGCCCTTCCTGCCTGCGGTCTACGGAACGGTGGTCGGCAGCGCCGAACAATCGAACCGTTTCCTCTGGGATTTGAGGCGGCTCGTGGCGGATCGGATTGCGACCGAATATGTGGGCGGCCTCCGCGAGGTGGCCCGGGAACATGGCATGAAGGTCTGGCTCGAAAATTTCGGCCACTGGGGGTTTCCAGCCGAGTTTCTTCAATATGGCGGACAGACCGAGGAAATCGCCGCCGAATTCTGGATTGATGACGGGGACAAAAAGGGAATCGTCGAGGTGCCGGCCGCCGCTTCGGCGGCGCATATTTACGGGAAGCCGGTGGTTTGGGCCGAAGCGTTCACCAGTCCCAGGCAGGCCTACGATCATTCGCCGCGCGATTTCAAAAAGCTCGGCGACTGGGCCTACGCCAATGGCATCAATCAATACATCCTCCATGTGAATGTCCACCAGCCTTGGGAAGACCGACTTCCGGGCATGAATGCCTCCTTCGGTTCGGCCTTCAACCGGCACAACACCTGGTATGGGATGGCCAAGTCCTGGATTGATTATCAGCGCCGCAGTTCGGTCCTCCTCCAGCACGGCTTGCACGTGGCCGATGTGGCTTACTATATCGGTGAGGACACCCCGAAAATGGCCGGTTCGCAAAGTCCGCCGCTGCCCCAGGGCTACGCTTCCGATTTCATCAACGCCGACGTGCTCCTCACCCGCGCCGAAGTCAAGGACCAGAAGCTCGTCCTGCCGAATGGCAAATCCTACCGCCTGCTTGTCCTGCCGCCGTCGGACACCATGCGCCCCGAAGTGCTCGAACGCATCGCAGGATTTGTCGAGGCGGGCCTGCCGGTGTTCGGGCCGCTGCCCGATCGCTCGCCAAGTCTGGAAAATTATCCGGCCTGTGACAAGCAGGTCCGCGAGCTGGCGGCAAAACTCGAAGGTCGGGTACTTTCCGGCAAGGATTTAACCCAAGCGTTGTCGAACGTGCCGCCGGACGTATCCGGACTTAACCCGAAGGAGATCCTATACCTTCATCGCCAAAGTATCGATACTGACATCTATTTCCTTTCCAACCAGACCGACAAGCCGCAGTCGCTCACGCCGTCCTTTCGCGTCAGCCGCCCGGTAGCCGAGTTCTGGTATCCTGACCTGGGCAAAATTCAGACCGCCCACGGGGAAGCCGACGCCGGGAGAACGCGGGTGCCCGTGACGCTGGAGCCGCACGGCTCGATCTTCGTGGTCTTCCGCGACACGCCCACACCCGGCGCGCTGGAAACCGTGCCGGAAAAATCGAATGAGCTGCAAGAGGTACAGGAAATTGCCGGGCCGTGGACGGTGGCGTTTGACCAAAAATGGGGCGGCCCGGAAAAGCCCGTGGTGTTCGTTCAACTGTCCGACTGGTCCGACTCATCTGACCACAACATCAAATACTTTTCCGGCATCGCCACCTACCGCAAGACCTTTGATTTCCCTGAAACCCGAAACCTGCCACCTGAAACCTCCCTCATCCTCGACCTCGGCCAGGTGGAGGAAATCGCGCGGGTCACGCTAAACGGCAAGACTTTCCCCGAGCTGTGGAAGCCGCCCTATCGCGTAGACGTGACCGATGCCTTGCGCGAGGGCAGCAATACACTCGAAATCGAGGTCGCCAATCCCTGGTGGAACCGCCTTGTCGGCGCCAAGCGCGGGGTGGAAGGCATCGCCGGTCCGGAACCCTGGGTGAGCAATTTCAGCGACAAACTTTTCGAGCGCTACCTTAGTGCGGAGAACGAACTACTGCCGGGTGGTCTGATCGGCCCGGTTCGGGTGATGACAGTGGAATGAATAGGAGAACAGCCATGAGTTTGAAGAATGTTACACGGACGCTGGTGCTGGCCGGGATGCTGGCCGGTGCGAGCGGCTGGGCGGCGGACTATCTTGAGCGAGACTTCGCCACGCCGCCCGATTCGGCTCGCCCCGGTGTGTACTGGTACTTCATGGATGGCAACATGGATCGGGAGATGATGGAGGTGGATCTTACATCCATGCACGAAGCCGGACTACGCAAAGCGCTGTTTCTTGAGGTAAACATCGGGGTGCCCCGCGGACCTGTGGGCTTCATGAGCGAAGCCTGGCAGGATAACTTCGCCCATGCGGTAAAAGTCGCTGATGAACTCGGTATGGAGATCATCATGGGCACGGGGCCGGGATGGGCCGGCTCCGGCGGACCATGGGTCAAACCCGAGCAGTCGATGCTACACCTGTGTGCCAGTTCCATACAGATCAACACACCCGGACCCACCGAGGTGAAACTGCCTATTCCGGAACCTCTTCCACCGGCGCCGCATGCCGGACTTTCAGGTCATCTGGCCAAAGAGCGCAATCAATGGTATGCCGACGTGGCTGTCCTGGCTTTCCCAACCCCAAGCTCGGCACCTGCACCGGACATGCTGGACGTCAAGGCGTTGCAGCGGACAGGTCCTTATTCTATCTGGAAACATGTCCCCACGTTCGTGCCGTCGACAGCCGAGTACCCCGAGCCCGCGGCCTCGTCTGTAATTCAACCGGAAAGCATGATCGATCTGACCGATAAGATGCGGCCCGACGGCAGCCTGGACTGGGATGTGCCTCCCGGCGACTGGACGGTCATGCGTTTTGCTGCACGAAGCACGGGACAGACAACCCGTCCTGCACCCGCTCCCGGGCATGGTTTTGAAGTGGACAAGTTCGACTCGAAGGCCTTTGCGTCACATTTTGAGAACTACCATAAAAAGCTGATGGACAAGATCGGCAAACGCCGCCCGAACCGTGGCTGGACCGCATTGCACCTCGATAGTTGGGAGATGAGCTCTCAGAACTGGACCCATGCGTTTCGCGAGGCCTTCATGAAGCAGTGTGGATATGATCCGCAGCCCTTCTATCCAACGTATCACGGGTTGATTGTCGGTTCGCGCAAGGAGACCGAGCGATTTTTGTTCGATATGCGCAGGGTGGCCCAGGAACTGGTGTTGAATCAGTATGCGCAGACCATCAAGGATACAGCGCACAATAACGGCTTCTATTACACCAGCCAGGGCTACGACATGAACCCGGCCGGGGATCTGGATATTCTCTCCATCGCCGATATTCCCTCCTGTGAGTTCTGGTTCAATAATCACATCAATACCGTGTACAGCTGTGTCGAGGCGGTGTCGGCGGCGCACACCATGGGTAAACCGATCGTCCGTGGCGAGGCATTTACCTCGGTTGGCGGCGTCTTCGGGGTCAGCCCCCGCGACATGAAGAACCAGTCCAACTGGGCCTTCGCCATGGGCATCAACGATTTTATCTTTCACACGTTTCAGCATCAACCGTTGGGCAGGGAAGGTCCACGGCCCGGTATGACCATGGGGGGGCATGGCATTCACTGGCATCGCAATCAGACCTTCTGGCCCATGGTTGGCTCCTACCACGAGTATGTTGCCCGATGCGGGCAGCTACTGCGCCAGGGCGTGAGCGTATCGGATGTTCTCTACCTCACCCCGGAAGGCGCGCCCCACATATTCCTGGCCCCGGAAGGCGCTTTGGATGCCAGCAGGGATAAGCACGCTTACGGATTTGACGCCGTCAGCCCGCGCATCCTCATGCAACGCGCCAAGGTGAAAGACGGCCGAATCTCTTTTGATCAGGGGACGTCATACCGCCTGATGGTCCTGCCCAAGGTCGAGACCATGACTCCGGAGCTGCTCGAGAAAATCACTGAACTGGTTAAAGCCGGTGCGAGCATTCATGGCACCCCTCCCGTGGCATCTCCCAGCCTGATCGGCTTCCCCGACTGCGATAACCGCGTACAGAAGCTGGCGGATGCGCTCTGGGGCAAGGACTCCGAGCCGCTCCGGCGGGTAGGCAAAGGCCGGGTATTCCGTGGCGAAAAGGCCGCTACGCCGACACTCTATCCTCCGTACCAGAACACCTCATCCCTGCTTGAGCAAGACGGCGTAGGGAAGATCTTTTCAAGCGACGGCAATCTGCGGTTCCACCACCGGCGCACCGACGATCGCGACATCTTTTTCGTCGCCAATCGACAAGCCGGTCTTTCCGCCTGCACCGGCACCTTTCGTACCGACGGGTCGAATCCCGAGTTGTGGGATCCAAGCAATGGTAGCGTTCGAACACTGCCATCCTTCAGCAAGCAGATGAACGGTACTGTAACTGTCCCCTTGCAGTTTGCGGCGCACGAAGGGTTTTTCGTCGTTTTTGACCGCAAGGCAACGACGGAGAAAGGTGAGGGCTCCAATTTCGCAACGCTTGAGCCACTCCAGGCCATCGATGGA
>Ga0081527_100017_pt2 | contig 131729 bp, 116 predicted proteins | sample HotLakmasection5_FD_70992 | JGI IMG/M metagenome (GOLD analysis project Ga0081527, IMG submission 70992) | Hypersaline microbial mat communities from Hot Lake, Washington, USA - Section #5 (SPADES assembly) (version 2) | ecosystem: Environmental > Aquatic > Non-marine Saline and Alkaline >...
GAGATCCCTGTCGACGAAAGAACGCCGGGCGCAGCCGAGAATACCCCCCCATCTGTTAAACCATGAAAATCCAACAAGTAGAGATCACCAATTACAAGGCCTTCGCTGGCACCCACAAAATCAGGGTGGGTGGGAAAAACCTGTTTATCTATGGGGAGAATGGCAGTGGTAAAAGCTCCCTCTACTACGCGTTGAAGGACTTTTTCCAATCGTCCATCGAGGATATTGACCTCGCGGAGCTTGAGAACATATTTGTCTCCGATGCCAAGAAGGGAAGGACATCAATCAAGGTCACCTTCAGGCCTAATCACCAAGGTCAGAATCGCCAGAATGCATACAGCTTTAATGCCGCAGGGAATGACGCACGGAGGGCGGAAGACACCAGCATCCGCGACGGGAACAAGCTAAAGAGCTTTCTCACCTACAAACACCTTTTGGGTATCCATCACCTGAAGAAAGATGAGGCCATCAACCTCTTTGACCTGTTGGTCAAGGGCGTCCTCAAACACTTCAAATATTCGCTCTCAGGCGATAATGAACTCGGCGAGTTATGGACCGCTGTCGAAACATCGATAGCGAAACCAACGGGTAAAAGCTTTCCGACCAATCGGAAAAGGACAGAGGTCAAGGCCGCCATTAAAGCATTCAATGAGGCTTTCGGCGAGCTGTTCAAACCGGATAGCCCAGAATATATCCTCAAACACGCGCGCCCCATTCTCCAACAATTTAATCACAACATCGAAATTGAACTCGCATTCCCTCAACTGCGTCCGAACGCAGATTTCAGCGGCATTGAGGGTGCTGAGGTGCAAGCCCATTTCACATATGCCGGTCAACCCGTCCCGAAACCTCATCTGTTTCTCAACGAAGCCCGACTGTCTGCCATCGCGATTTCCATTTATCTCGGAATGATCAAGCGCCATCTGCAAGGCATCCCTTGCAAGATACTATTCCTCGATGACGTTTTCATCGGATTGGACATCGCCAATCGCCTGCCGCTACTAAAAATCCTCGCAACCGAATTCCCAGACTACCAAATCCTTGTGACCACTTATGACAAGCCTTGGTTTGAGTATGCTCGAGACCGCATCAGTAGTGCCTGGAAGACGATGGAGTTTTATGCCAAGGACTGCCCAGATGGCACGCAGATCCCTTTAATCGTCGACGATCAGGGCTTCATCGCCAAAGCGCGTTCCCATCTCCAAAACGGCGACTACAAAGCCGCCGCTGTGTACGCGCGCTCTGCCTATGAAAAAGAGATCCAGAAAGCCTGCAAAAAAAGAGAGAAGGCCGTTCCCTACAAAGCCCGCATTCAAGACTACACCAGCGATGATTTCTGGCAGGTGCTAAAGGATGATCTCACAGAGGCAACCCGCGAAAATATCGAAACCTATCGCAGTCGTGTTCTGAACACCTTCACGCACTTCAACACCGAAAGAAACGAAATCCGGCGCGAACTCGAAAACGCCATCCAATCCGTGGTGGCATTAAAAGAAGAGCTGGATAGCTATACAGATCAAGTACAGCACAGGGTAGCAGATAAAAGCAGGAGCGCCTACACGATGACAGCCAATATAACCGGAACAGACATTGAATCCATTTACGCATGCCGCACGTTGCCTGCTTTCGATCCCCGCGATCTTGATCAGACCATGCAAGCGATTAACGGTTGCACCGCGCTTCCCTTCCGGCAGGCGTGGTTGCCCAAAGAGGAAGAAGGCCTGGCGCCCGCCACGATTCAAATGGGTTGGCAAGACCATGCATGGATGGCGTTGGCCACACTTCAGGATCGCGACATCCGCACCGAAGCGCGTCAAGGCAATGACCCGATGTGGGCTCTGGGCGACGCGCTGGAAATCTTTTTGCGTCCGGGCAACGATGCGGGCTATTGGGAGTTCCATGTCGCGCCGAACAATATGCGACTGCGATTGCGCTTTACACACCAACAAGCCATTTACGAACATAAAGCAATCGTAGGAGAGGATGCCGAGCCCCGCATTACAGCCGGTCCGTTTCTTATCGAGGATGATTTTGAATCCACTGTGTGGCAACCGGTAGGCGAAGATCGGTGGATTGTTCTCGCCGTTATCCCGTTCCACCTGCTCGGGCGGGAATCGCCCGCGCCCGGCGAACGCTGGCGCTTTTCTATATCCCGCTACGATCACGACCGTGCGCGCAAAGAACCGCACCTTTCGTCAACCTCCCCCCATCGGCGCCCCGATTTCCACGATCAAAGTGACTGGGGCAACTTACAGTTTCTCGCGTGAGAGGAGAAACGATTGCATTCGCATCCTTGGGTTGGCTCTTTACAGAAAGCGTTGTCTTTGGGTCACGGCGCGAAGATGCTCAAGCCGTTGTCGCCCCGCTGGCGCGGATGGTGATGCCTTCGTTACCGATGAGACCGGCTGGAAGATTATGAAGGGCAGGCTCTAGATCGAGCCTGCTTGACATCCTTCCAAATGCGGAGCAGGTTATAAATATGTTGAAGGGGATCCATACGCACAACCGACTCGGCAGAGCCTCTGTTTGGGCAAGCGTCACGGCTTGTTTTTTCCTGTACCTTGTTTTGCCTCTGCATGCTTCGTTATGCAGCGCATCATGCGCGTGTCCTTCGGATTCCCCGCTTTTGTTGTCGTCCCCGACATCATGCTGCCATGAAACTGCCGGGCATGCACCCACGCCCGTCACCACGTCCTGCGCGCACGATACCACGTGTTGCACGGTTGATGATTCGTATGTCACCCATTTGTGGACAAATGATTTCCGGGAAATATCGCCTAAACATGGACCTGCATCTGTTGTGTCGCATTTGGATCGGTATATGCACCGTTCCAACGAACAACAAACGCGCGCCATAATTTCCCATACTGCGCTTCCCGAAACACAGCGACTTTCCATGCTGTGCCACTTCCTCATTTGATCTGTGCCTTTATCCGGCGTCCGCCGGGTCGTCTCGTGTATGAACGGGTTTCTTCAACCCACAGGTATCACGTCACCGCACAGATTATTCATGAATACAACACATAAACTTTCTTCGTTACGCCGCCCCGACAGGCAAGGAGCGGGCCGCCGCCGTGCAGGGCCACTGGCGGTGCTGCTTCTTTTTCTTGTCGGTTTTGCCGCGCTTTGTTTCCTGATTTTTGGTGATCGCATGCGTCCGCGCGTTCCCGTTGCGGTACATCCCGTCATTCTGCTTGAATCCGGGGAGGAAACCACAGCCGCATCCCCGGGCGCCGGGACGATGATCGCCCAGGCTTCCGGTTGGATTGAGCCCGATCCCTACCCGGTACGCGTGCCGGTCAAAGCCGATGGCTTTGTTGAAACCGTGCATGTGCTGGAAGGAGAAAGCATTCAGGAAGGCGATCTGATTGCCACGATGGATGCCACCAATGCCATGCTTCGCGTGGACCGGTTGATCGCGGAACAACGCGAGGCCGAAGCCGCGTTAGCGGCCCAGCAGGAAATCATACGCCGGGCGGAAGCGGAAACGCAACGCGCGGAAGCCGCGCTTCGCGCCGCAGAGGCGCGGCGCGACGAAGCCGCAGACCGGGTTCAACGCATCCAATCCCTACCCGATGAAGATGTATCGCCGGTCGAACGGATTGAAGCCGAACGAGCCGGGACGGAACGCTACGCCGCTGTCACCATCGCCGAAGCCGAGCGCGACGCAGCGCATATACGCGTAGATGCGGCACGCCGCACTGCGGATCAACTTCGCACACGCATCGAACAACGAAAAGCAGTACGGGAGCAGGCCGAACTTGATCTGGCCCGCACGAAAGTTTTTTCGCCTATGGACGGCGTTGTAATGGAACGCTACGCCGCGCCGGGCATGAAACGCATGATGAAGATGGATCATCCGGAAAGCGCTACGATTGTTACCCTGTATGACCCCGCCCGCCTTCAAGTCCGCGTGGATGTTCCTTTAGCTGATATCGGACGGATTAACACAGGTATGACCGCCCGTATTGTGATCTCCGCGTTTCCCAACCGTGCATTTACAGGCGTAGTGACACGCATTACAGGCGAAGCGGATATCACGCGCAACACGCTTCAGGTCAAAGTGTCTATCCGACACCCGCATCCACGCATGCGCCCGGAAATGTTATGCCGCGCCGAATTTCTTGAAACCGTGGACACCGACACAAATGAGGGCACGCGCGGAGCCTACATGCTTTGGATACCCGCCAACGCGATTGTGTCGGAAGAAAACGGTAGCGCGACAGTCTGGGTAGTGGATCCCGTGGAGGAAACCGCTCATCGGCGGACCATTCAGCCCGGCACAGCGCAGCAAAATGGACTTCGTTCCGTGCGCGAGGGATTGCGCGCTGGCGAACGGGTCGTCACGCAGGGAACCGACCGGCTTAAGACGGGCGCTCGGGTAACGTATCGCAAAGGAAATAATGATGAATAACGCAAACGACATCCTGATTCAGTGCCGCGCGGTGACGAAGCACTACAAAAAAGGTCCCACAGTCGTCACGCCTCTGGATGCGTTGGATCTCGACGTCCCGCGCGGAGACTTTCTCGCGTTAATGGGGCCTTCCGGATCCGGCAAAACAACGCTGCTTAATCTTCTTTCGGGCATTGATCAACCGACCTCGGGCTCGATTGAAATAGACGGGATAAAAATACAAACACTGAACCGGCGGGATTTGGCCGCGTGGCGCGCACGGCATGTGGGCTACATTTTTCAATTGTATCATCTGATCCCCGTGCTTACCGCGTTTGAAAACGTGGAGCTTCCCCTTTTATTGGATGACATGACGCGGAAAGACCGCCGCGAACGCGTTGATGCCGCGCTTTCCCTCGTAGGATTATCCGATCGCAAACATCACTTTCCGCGCGAGCTTTCCGGCGGCCAGGAACAGCGGGTCGCAATCGCCCGTGCGCTGGTCGCGGATCCCCTTCTGCTTGTCGCAGACGAACCCACAGGCGATCTCGACAGGCAATCGGCGGACGCGATTCTGGAACTACTCCGCGAACTGGCGCGCGAACAAAACAAAACCATTGTCATGGTCACCCATGACCCTAAAGCCGCCGAAGCATCCAATCGCCTTCTGCATCTTGAAAAAGGCAGGCTTCTGGAGACGGCATCATGAAACAACAAGCAGCCATCAATCTTGTTCCACTCGCCGCCAAACAATTAATCCGGCATCGCATGCGCACGTTATTAACGGTAGCGGGCATTTCAGCAGGTATGTTTCTATTTACGCTCGTAGAAAGCATGCAAACCGCGGTTTCCGACGCGACCGAATTAAGCGCCGCCGACCAAACGCTTGTGGTGTACCGGGAAAACCGGTACTGTCCATCCACCAGCAGGCTCCCGCTTTATTACGAGGATGAACTACGACGCATCCCCGGCGTTCGTGAAGTTATTCCGATTCAAATCACGGTAAACAATTGTGGCGCCAGCCTCGACGTCGTCACTTTCCGGGGCGTCCCGCCCGAGCAGCTCGCCCGCTACGCCCCGGAAATACAAATCGTGGCCGGGTCGCTCTCGGAGTGGGAAAAAACCGACGACGGGGCTTTACTTGGAGAAAACTTCGCCAAGCGGCGCGGACTCGCTCCCGGTGACGCATTTGAGGCAGCCGGGGTGCGCGTGCGCATTGCAGGCATTCTATCGTCTCCCAATCCACAGGACAACGACGTCGCATACGTCCATTTGCCTTTTTTGCAGCAAGCATCCCGCCGGGGACTTGGTGAAGTGACTCAGTTTAATGTGCGCGTCGAAGATGCCGCCCGCCTTGACGATGTCGCAGCCGCCATTGACGAACGTTTTGCCACAGCCGAGGAACCCACCCACACCCAGCCGGAAAAAGCCTTTTTCGCCCAGACCGCGCAGGATCTGATCGAACTTACACATTTCACGCGCTGGATCGGGCTTGGAGCCGTGATTGCCGTGATCGGCCTTGTCGCCAATGCCGTGCTGCTGGTCGTGCGCACACGCATTCGTGAAAACGCGGTGCTGCAAACGCTGGGGTATCCCGATTTCGCCATTGCATGGCTTGTGATTCTGGAAGGGCTGCTACTTGGTCTGGCCGGAGGACTTGTGGGAGCGGGCAGCGCGATGGGGTTCCTTATCCTTACGAAAATCTCTTTTGGCAACGAAGGGCAGGTCTTATCTATTGGCGCGGATCCCGGCTTGTTCCTGACCGGACTTGGATTGGCTTTGTTTTTGGGCGCGCTGGCCGCGCTATACCCGGCTTGGATCGCGGTGCGCCGTCCTATTGTTGAAAGCTTGAGGTCATAATGATCAAGCTGCTTCCATTCGGTTACGCAGCCCGCAACCTTTACCGGGACAAAACCAGACTGGCGCAAACGCTGGGCGGAAGCGCGCTGGTGGTTTTCCTTGTGATGGGCGCTCATGCACTAAACGAAGGCATGCGAAAAACACTTAGCGCCTCGGGTTCGCCAGACAACATTATATTACTGGGAGCAGGCAGCGAAGAAAGCATGCAACGCAGCGAAGTGTCTGAGCAAGCCGCAGGCATCGCGGAGGCAAGCATTGCCGGCGTATACACACGACTGGGAACGCGAGCAGTATCCCCGGAAATTGTGCACATGGCATTTATGCAGTTGCCCGGCCAGATAGAAGCACGCGGACTGGTACGTGGTGTCACGCCGCGCGCCATGTTGGTGCATTCAGATGTAGCCATTATGCAAGGAACATTTCCCGGACCCGGCGAAGTCATGGTGGGTCGCCTCGCATGGAAGCGGTTCGGGGTCAAACCGGAAGACCTTTCACCGGGGGCGCGTATCGGATTCGACGACGCGGAGCTTACTGTTTCCGGGATTTTTGCGGCACCCGGCACGGTCCTTGAATCGGAAATGTGGATGCATATCAACGACCTAAGGACTCTTGCCCAGCGGGACACGGTCAGCGCGGTTGTCCTTCGCCTTGACGGAGGCGAACCCGAGGATGTTGAGCTTTTTACGCGCCAACGCCTTGACCTTGAATTAACCGCCATCGGCGAAAAAGATTACTACGAGAAGCTAGCCGCTTTTTTTGCCCCGCTACGAACGATGACCTGGATCACCGCCGCGCTGATCGCAGCCGCCGCGGTATTTGGCGGCTTAAACACCTTGTACGCGGCTTTTGCGGCGCGGGTCCGGGAAACCGCGACGTTGCAAGCTATCGGGTTCCGCCGCGGCGCCGTATATTTTTCTTTTGTCCAGGAATCCCTGATGACGTCTTTGTTGGGAACCTTGCTGGGCGCGATGGTGGCGGTGCTTCTACTTGCCGATCGCGTGGTGTACCTCAGCGCAGGAACATTTCGTTTGCAGTTCGGACCGGAAACCCTTCTGGCGGGCATGCTTGCCGGGACCTTGCTAGGCCTACTCGGTTCACTGCCCCCGGCGGTTCGATGTTTGAAACCCAGTCTCCCGCAAGCATTGCGGGACTAACATAAGGAGAAAAAATGAACATAAAACAGATAGCGACACATGCCGCACAGTTAAGCGGCATATTACTGCTTGCGACAGGGTGTGGTTCAGCGACTTCCCCCGACAACACCACTGCGTCGTCTGCGGAAGAGACTCCTCCGATCCTGGCTGACGCGTTTGCCGCCGTTCCTCGCCCGGCAACGATGCCTCCAATTCACGAACTACGCACCCAAGCCCAACCCGGGGATGATGTTGTGGTCGAAGGCAAAATCATGGGCGTCATGAAACCATTTGTCGAAAACCGCGCGTTGTTTGTGCTTGGCGACGAAGACATCATTACCTCGTGTGATTTACTCGGGGACGATGATCACTGCGATACACCATGGGACGCTTGTTGCGAAGACCCCAAAAACCTTCGTGCAGGCACGATATCCATCCAAGTCGTGGACGCCAATGGACACGTGCTTCGTCATGCTATCCGCGGTGTGAACAACCTGGCCGAACTAAGCCGGGTCCGAGTAGCGGGTACTGTAAACAAGCATTCCACGGCGGACGCGTTCATCGTCAATGCCCGCGCCATTGAGGTTTTGTGAAGCGGTGGCTTGTCATACTTTCGGCGCTGGCTATGGCGCAAGGCATAGCAGCCCAATCCGTTCCTGATCTGCGCGATAGCACGTCCGCGTGGTGGACGATCTTTGAGCATCCGGGCTTGTCTTCGGTTATTGAGCAGGGGCTGGACGCGAATCCGGAACCGAACGTAGCCATCGCGTTGTTAAACGCGGCCCAGGAAAACGTGCGCGGCACAGCGGCCCAAAGAAAACCCGAAGCCGGGATTACGGGAGGGATTCGATGGGGACGGGAACAATCCCCAATGACAGGCGGTGTCGAAGACGAAATCAATCCGCTTGTGGCTTCGGCGCGACTGTCATGGGAGTTGGACGTGTTCGGACGCGTTGCGGCATCCGTGGATGCAGCCGAAGCGCGCGCGGATATTCGCCGGGCGGATTTGGCGGCGATTCAACTTGCCTTGTCTCTCGAATTAGCCCGCGTGTTTGTGGATCTATCGTTCCGCGATGAACAAATCGCGCTTTTATCCGACTCGGCGCATCAAGCCCGGGCGATATTGAATCGCGCCCATCAACGCGTGACAAGCGGGCTTGACAACCCCGTATCGCTGGACGAGGCGCGGGTGATGTATCAGGAAGCCGAACACAGCTTGATGGCTGCGGAAATTGAGCGCGAACAACAAGCCGCACGGCTACGCAATCTTCTCGGAGGACACGATCCCGTGGAGGAACCTTCGCCGCTTGCTTCGTACATCATGCCTTCCTTGCCCGACTTAACCCGGACCAATCTTTATTTGTCGCGCCCGGATGTCGTTCGCGCCTATCACGCGAAGCTGGCCGCCGAGGACTCGGCGACAGCTTCATCGCGAAACCGTTTGCCTGCATTGTCTCTGGTCGTGGCCGCCGCCGGACAAGGGAAAACAGCAGATGATCCCGACATGTGGGAAGCATGGGCGGGCCCCATGATTTCCTATCCACTGTGGGCACCCCGACGCGACGCGCGGGCCCGGGAAGCCAAAGCAGGTGCCCAAGCAGCAGAAGCCACCTTTATTGCGGTAAGCCTGCGAGCAGTGCAAGAAGTGGACACGGCATGGGCCGCGCGTTCACAAGCTGAAGCTATGTCCGCGCACATGGAAGCCCGGCTTCATGCGCGACAAAGGCTCGCGAAAACCGCAAACCGCAAACGCGAAGCCGGACTCATTCAGGAACCCGAACGACGCATTGCGCGCATTGAACAAAATCAAGCCGCTATCGCACATGCGCGCTGGCTTGCCGCCGGCCTCCAAACCCATATTGATTTAGTAGGCGCTCTCGGCGGAGAATTATAGGATCGCGGGAAGGAATTATAGAGTGCGGTAGGGTGATTCGGATTGAATCTGCGGGCGTTATCGTTTATAAAAAAAACCATGTCAAAAGCAAGAACCCTAAAGAAGCCGGCGATGCGCTACGGTTCAGGAGAGTTGTACGGTCACGACTTCACCAGTCTCTCGGCAGATCGAGTCCGTGTATTGGCCAATGCCACCTTCAAGTCGCAGCCATGCCCTTTCCGGGGAGGCGGCTTTATGTGCAACAAGAAGGGCGGTGTATGCTCTCTCCGCCAGTACACCACACAAAATGGCGATGTTGTTCCTGTGAGCGGAAGCACGCCTGTTGCAACATGTCCAAACCGTTTCTACGATTCCGCCAGAGCTTTATCATGGGCTGACGAAACGCTTCTCGGTACCGACTCCCCGATAATCTTGACTGAATTGCCCTTTCTGAAGGCAATATCGGATGGCAACGAATCAGACGTCTCAACTGTCGGTAAGATTGACATGGTCCTCGTCCATCCTGATACGCAAACATTGCGCTGGTGCGCATTGGAAATCCAAGCCGTCTATTTTTCCGGAGCCTCTATGGCGAAGGACTTTAATTTAATGAAACAGTGGCAAGGGAAGGGTATCCCCTTTCCGCAGGGCTTTCGACACCCTGATTTCCGGTCTTCCGGCCCAAAACGCTTAATGCCTCAACTCCAGATCAAGGTGCCGACGATTTCTCGGTGGGGAAAGAAGATGGCCGTTGTAGTTGACCTCCCTTTTTGGGAGTCACTCGGCAGTATCACCGAAGTTGACCATGTTTCTAACTGCGACATTGCATGGTTCGTTATGAAGTATCGACATGATGGAACGCGGTTTGCATGGAACCCGCAGGATTGCATTTGACTACACTTGAACGAGCAGTGGAAGGACTTACAGGCGGGAAGCCAACAAGCCTTTCCGATTTCGAGAAGACCCTCCGCGCGAAACTGCCGGGTAAACCGCCCGATGCGAATTGAGCCAGTCCAAATCGCGACTAATCAGCAATTCAGTCATTTCAGCGTGATGGGTGTTCTTCATGCGCACAGGACTGCACTCAAACCCGAATTCCTTCGCCATATCCCGAATCTCGGGATCATTGTCGTAGCTCATTAAAAAAGAACCGGACACGGCCTCCATCCTCTCAAACAATCGCCTATGGTCCACCTGCCAATTGCGGTACAGCCGCCGTGCGGCCTTCATGTAGGGCGGGTCAACATAGAATGCCGCGCTCTCTTCTGAAATATATTCATCAATCAAAGTAAACCCGTCGCCAGCGTGGAAGCTGATTCGGTCGAGGTTCATGCTGATCTCGCGGATTCGTCGGGCTAAAGTTTCAGGATACCATCGGGAATTGAGACCGCGGTTGTTTTCTCCGTTCTTCACGAGCCCAGCTCCCGGTGCCATGATGCCGCCCCGCTGGACGCGATTTCGCAGTATTGTAAGGAATGCACGTTGTCTCAAAGAAACAGCAGACCCGTTCGAGTCCTCGGCCAGTGCTCGCTGCACATTCGCAGCCGTCAACTCAAACCCTAAAATTTCACGAGCGAGCCATTCACCTTGCCCGTTAAGGATGGTCTTCCAGACTGCCGCAACGCCATCGTCAGTCTCCGCCATCACGACATGACCAGCAAGTCGCTCAAATGCCACCGTCAGACTCGCGATCCCCCCCCCGGCAAAGGGTTCAACAAACAACCCTGGTGTCTGAGTAAAGCTGTTTAACCATGCGCGAAGTACCGGAACCAGCCATGTTTTACCTCCGGGATATCGAAAAGGACTCCGCTGAGGGACGCTCGCAACGTTTACGGGCTTATCTGTGCTCAGCGCACGGGTAGCTGATCCCGACTCCAAGGTGTAGACATCTCCGCTTTCCCTGATTGTCCCCCGCTTCGTGTCTAACGCCCAAGCAATGGCGAGAACTTCATCCGCAATCCGTTCAGGAACGCGAATCACACGAGTTTTCCCTGACTGCCACTTTGGGGCGAATGTAGTTGCGGAACGAGCCATTTTAGCACCTTTTGGCCACAAGAATACACCCTTGTAACAAGGGTTCAATATTATTCTTCTATGATCACTATTTTTTCGGCATAACCGATTCTTTCTGTCATAATGCGCGGAATGTGGCGCTAACTTCGTTCGTGGGCGCTCTCGGCGGAGAATTATAGGTTTTGCTTATCTTTTTTGTTGGCCTGTCAGCTTACAGGCATGCGTGTTACTAAACGAACACGCACGGCCTCGTAGCCAACCTGTCGGGTAAACGAGGATTCCTCTTCCATCTTGGGCGTGGCTTCGACCAGTTCTACCCGCTCCACATGACGGCTCAAGGATGCCAGCAAACTGCGAATCAAAAGTCGCGTATGAGCGGCGCCAAGACAATTGTGTGTGCCGGAACCAAAGCCCACATGAGGATTCGGCTTGCGATCCAACCGTAGTTCTTCCGGATGATCAAAAATCGTTTCGTCACGGTTCGCCGACGGCCAGCACAGCGCCACCCGGTTTCCAGCCGGAACGTCCTGCTGATCCAGCACGCGTGTCGCATGCGGACATTTGCGGGCGATAGCGGTCAAAGGACTTACATACCGGACGAATTCCTCACATGCCGTCGTAATCCGCGTTTCGTCTTCACGCAGAAACGCAAGCGCTTCGGGATGCTCGCCTAGATACGCAAAAATGCTGCTGACCGTATTAATAATGGTATCACGCCCGCCCGCAAAAATGACATTGGCAAACCCCTGCTTTTCTTCAAGAGTCAGCTTCCGTCCCCGGAATTCGACTTGATTCAGGTAGCTGAACACATCGTTGCCCGGTTCTTTTTCGGCGCGCGCAAACTGTCCGGCTGTATAATTCTGAAGCAAAAATCCTTCCCCGGCATCGTCATCGCGATCATGAAAAACATGGACGCCCCAGCGAATCCATACGTCGGCTTCGGCGTCAGGCATGTTCAACAGTTTAGCTAACGCGCGACTTTGCAAAGGAAGAGCAAATCCACGCACGGCTTCCATCTCCCCAAGATCAAGCGCGGCTTGCACCATGTCCTCAACCAAGGACGCAATGGATTCCATGTAGTCCGGTTCCGTAGGACGACGGAACACCGGTTCGACCAACGCGCGATACTCGGTATGGTCGGGCGGATCACACTCGATCGGAAGCTGTCGGACATCCCGCACATGCGCTTCCGAGTGCAGCACAATCATCGGGGCTAAATCGTTGCTGAACGTATGCCAGTCCTTGGCTGTTTTCCGCAAATCCTTCAAGCGCAGAATCAGCGGGACTGTTTCTCCATCGCAATCTACATTTAACAATCCGGTTTCATTCCGGGCTTTTTGAAATGGATCTCTTGGGTCATGCATGTTGATTCTCCTGAGTCAAACGAAGTATTTCTTTAATCGGCATTTGTTCATCGCCGACATGGCCGGGGTCGGGCGACAACCCTGTCTTCATACATTTCATCGCGCAAGCATATGCCGCCGAATCATTCACGGCATCCACCGCGATCAGCTTTCCGTCCCGAAAATACCACAAGGAAAAACTTTGCGACGCTTCTGGAGACCCGCGCACAACCATGCGGTTGAATCCATCCGACAACCCCACCATCTGGAGTTTTACCTCGTACTGATCCGACCAGAACCAAGGCACGGCATCGTGCGGCGTGTTTTTCCCGTTAAGCGAGGCTGCAACAGTCTTGGCCTGATCCAACGCATTCTGCACGGATTCAAGCCGGATACGACGTTGATAAAGCGGGCGGAACTGCGTGCAACAATCGCCTAACGCATAAATATCAGGATCCGAAGTTTGATTATATTCGTTTACGACAATGCCGCTATCCACATCCAGCCCGCACGATCGAGCCAGCGCATCGTTTGGCGCCGCCCCGGCCCCTAACACCACAAAATCCGCTTTGTGCGACTCCGACGATCCTTTGGACCAAACTTCCAGCACATCGCCGTTCTCCGTAATGCGCTCCACCAGGGTATCGCAAAAAAGACGCACGCCTTCTTGTCTGTGAAGCTGCTCAAAAAACGCGGACATTTCCGGCGACGTCACCCGGGACAAAACCCGAGGAGCCCGCTCCAGCACCGTGATCTCCAGTCCTAGACGACGCAATGAAGCCGCTACTTCCAACCCGATGAATCCTCCTCCAATAATGACCGCGCGGGCGCCGGGCCGCACCCGACTCCGGATCGCCGTACATTCGGCTTCGGTACGCAAATGGAAAACACGGGCGCCGTCAATCCCTTCAATCGGAGGCTGGATATGCACAGAACCCAGACACAGCGCAAGCTTGTCATAAGCGATGTCCCGCGCGCCGACCCGGACCAGCTTGCGCGCGCGGTCAATCGCGTCTACGCGGGCGTTGGTCAGGACCGTGATTTCTTTCGAAACATAAAACGAGTCGGGGCGAATCAGCGGAGGCGCATGTTCGCCGGAAGGGTTTAAGTTGGTTTTGCTTAAAGGGGGGCGATGGTAAGGCAGAACAGGTTCCTCGCCGATCAGGGTTATAGGTCCGCTCCACCCTTCACTTCGAAGAGACGCGCAAAGTTGAGCCGCGCCATGGCCCGCGCCCACGATGACACTATGCTCGCTCATCGTCCTACAACGCGCACAACCAACCCATCGAGCTCGGAGGTAATGCGAACCTGGCAGCCCAGCCTGCTGAATTCACTTACTTCGTCTTCCAACTCCAGCAGACCCATTTCGTTTTCACTGGCCGCCCCTACTTTATCCATCCACGCCGGATCCACCTGTACATGGCACGTCGCACAAGAACAAACGCCCCCGCAATCCCCGTCAATGCCTTTTACGTTATTCGCCACCCCGACGCTCATCAACGTTCCTTCCGCATCCCGAACAACTACAGTCTCCTCATCCGGTGTAATAAACGTTATCGTTGCCATATTCATTCCCCCTTTTTAGAAACAGCATTAGCTTTTGGTATATCCGTCCTGCCCTTGGGCTGCGTTCACAAAAGCCAGTATATTTTCCAACGGCACATCGCTTTCAACCGCGTGTGACGGCGACAAGATATAATTGCCGTGACGTCCTTCTTCAATCAATCTGTTTGTTTCCCTGATTACATCGTCCACGGATCCGTTTGGAAGCGTGCGCTGCGTGGATAATCCGCCCCAGAACGAAAGGCGTCCGCGGTATTCTTTCATTAAACTTAGCGTATCCATCACTTCAGGTTGAAAAGGATTAAAACAATCGAGACCCAACTCGATTAAGTCCGGGAACAACTCATCCACATCCCCGCACGAATGAATAAACTGGAATTTACCGGACGCTTTGACCATGCCGTACATGCGTTTGAGTTGCGGCGCGATGTATTCTTTCCATCGCGGATAGCCCATGATTAATCCACTTTGCTGTCCCCAGTCGTCACCGAAATAAACCGCATCAATGTCGTAGGTAAGCGCTTTTTCAACCTGAGCCAGATTGTAATCGGCAATCGCGCGGAACAAGTCATGCACAAACTCCGGCTCATCGAAAAAATCCATCATCAGATTTTCCATGCCGCGCATGGTCCATGCCCGCTCGAACAAGGAAAAGCCCAAACAGAATAAACTAAAGCAATTCGGTTGACGGCTCTTCTTGTCTTCAATCTCTTCAAAAAAACGGTCATCGAGCGGATTTGGAAATGTGTACCCTTTCAAGGTCGGCTCTTTCAGCGGATAATCACAGACAATGCCGATATCCCGATCCACGCTACGATCCCACACCACGCCAAATACATCGCGGTATTTTTCCTGCCCGACATCTTCAAAAAAACCTATATCGCTGCCCAGTTCCACAATATGATTGCCTACCGCGGCGGGCAGATCTTTGTGATCAATGCCATAATGTTTGCACAACATGGACCAGGGTTCTTTGGTGAAACGAAACGACCACGGAACATAGGGCGGCGGATTTCCTTTTAATGCGGTAACGACAACATCGCGCGGAGTCATGGCTTGCCTTTCTTTCTCGTTAATATCCTTACAAACATAAAACATCCCACGCCCATAATTCTACGCCAATAGCCGCATTTTGTAGTACTATTATATCATTTTATTGCTATATTTTACAGAATTACGCCTTAATACTATACAGACATGAAAATTGTGCACGAAAAAATCGCGTTGCGACTTCACGAGTCGCTGATATGCCGGACATTTGATCTTCCTGTTTTTGACTGCCCTTATCATCGGCATGATGAATTTGAAATTCTGAGGATAGACGAAAGCCAGGGCCGGGTGATGGCCGGTGATTTTGTAGGGCGATTTGCCCCCGGCCAGGTTTACGTATTTGGCCATCGTTTGCCTCATGCGTTTATTAACCATGCAGGAACAAAACGTGCGCGATCGCGCTGCATACAATTTAATACCGCGCTCATGAGCGAATCCCTCTCGCGGATACCGGAAGGCCGGACCGTGAACGCCGCCATGCAGCGCGCGCGGCGCGGCTTGCTTCTGCTTGGGGACGCCGCCGTACATGCCTCGCACGCCGTGGAGCACATTATGGCATCAAGCGGCATGATGCGGATTATCGAGCTATTGCGATTTTTGACGTGGCTGGAGAAAGTTGAAGCGTGCAAAGAACTGGCATCCGAGGGATATGATCCGAAATTTCCTGATCGTCATTTTTCCCGCCTCGAGCAAACACTTGCCACCATTCACGAACATAGCGCGTCCAATTTGACTATTCCGGACTTGGCCGAACAAGCCAACATGAGTGTATCGGCGTTTCATCGTCATTTCCGGCACTACCTGGGCTGCACGCCGGGCGACTATATTCTTGATGTACGATTGGCCGTCGTTGCGCGCGGACTTCTTGAGACAGACGAGACTATCGCCCAACTTGCTTTTGCCGCCGGCTTCAACAATCTCTCCAATTTTAATCGCCGTTTTCAAAAGCGATTTCGCTGCACGCCACGCCAATACCGCCTTAACCGGACATTGTAATACCAAACCCTTATACGTGACGGCAGGACGCTCCGCACACGCGAAGATGGCGGGCTGGGCCAGCCCGCCCTACCCATATCTTTTACGGATAAGTATGAGGGTTTGGTTTAACATTCGGATACGCAGGCTCCTTTTCGTACAATTATCACGATGTACTAGCGGAATGCTTACAATGCTTTTGTATCGTATTCCCGCATAGCAATTTTTTTAGGAGTCGTAAAGCATGTGGCGATGGTTGTTGAGTGGCTATTTTTTCAGGTATGCGCCGATCGAGGATATGGTATGCGCATGCCGGTATGCCCACGTGGATGAAGTGGAAATATTTGACGGGCAGATCGCGCCCTTAAGCCCGGCGCGCCAACACGACTTTAAACAAGCGCTGGAGGATTTTGGTGTACGCGCGTCATCCTACCATCTCCCGCTGGACGAATCCGCCGATATCAGTCACCTTGATGAACCCATGCGCCTTATGGCGCTGGATCGCGCGCGCAAAAGCCTGGACTGGGCCGCCATGCTCGGGTGCGAAACTGCGGTGCTTCACCCGACATGTTCCATGCGGGGCCATGCTCCCGAGGAAGTCAGCGATCAACTTCATTTCTTATTGGAGAGCTTATTTGCTCTTCTTCCGTTTGCCGCCCAATCAGGCATTACGCTGGCGCTCGAAAACATGGCTCCCGCGCCCGACGGCGAACGCCTTGGTTCGAAACCTGAACACTTCGTTCCTATTCAAGACGCATTTCCCGATCTTCGTTACTGTTTAGACACCGGACACGCAGCGATGGCATTCGGCCCCGATCGCATGGATACCTTTGCGCGCGCGTTCGCGGACCGGATCGCCCTCTGTCATTTGTCGGATAATGCCGGGGACCGCGATTCGCATCTGGCGCCAGGCCGCGGTTTAATTAACTGGCCCGCTTTTTTCCGCGCGATGGACAAACAAACCGCGCCACCCCTTCTCTGTATTGAAGCGCCGCCGTTTGCGCCCGGTCCCCGGTATGCGCCGGAAACCTGGCGCGACATGGTCGCGCAAACCCGAACACTAACCTCCAACGATATGGTGCCTGCATGAACTATGACGAACGCCCTTTTTTCTCTGTCATTCTCGCAACCAAAGACCGGGCCGACCTCCTTCCGGGCGCGGTCGAATCGCTGTTTCGCCAGACCATGATTGACTGGGAATTATGGATTGTGGATGACGGCAGCACAGACGACACGCCGCTGGTCGTCAGTTCGCTAACCAAGCGCGATGAGCGCGTAAAGTACCACGCACACGAGCCGTGCGGCGTAGCGCGTTCCCGCAACGAAGGCGCATTGCGCGCGTCGGGTCATTACCTGACATTTCTCGATTCCGACGATGCGTATCTGGCCGATCATTTACAAATCCGGCGTGATTTAATCGAAGGCGACCGGAGTGTGGATATGTGGCACGGCGGATACATTGTCGTAGGCCAGCCTTATGTGCCCGATAAACGCAACCCGGCCAAGCTTGTGCACATAGACACGTGTTTTGTGGATGCGACCATGTGCATAAGCCGGGACACGTTTCTTGCGCTGGACGGTTTCCCCGACCTCCCCTTTTCCGCAGGCTCCGCATTATTCGACAAAATGAAAAATCTAAGCAAACGCATTAAACGCGTATCCGCGCCCACGTATATATACAAGCGCACCGCAGGCGATTCCGTGTGCACCCGCATGGCCACAACCTGTTAAGCGGCATATCAGCCTGATATTTTCCAACTCGGTTTAAGCCGTGCGAAGCCAAGCAAATCCAACGCGCGCGCCCATCCGTACACCGCATACAAGACAAATAACATCGGTAGATGGCGGAACGTGCGGCCTTTCAAACTAATCCATGCGGCAGGCGCGCCAATGACGCCCGGCCAAGCCAGGCATAACCACAATGCAAGCGGCTGTTGAAAACCTGCCGCCAACAGAATACCGAGAAAAAACAGGGAGGCCGCGGCCAAATACGCGGCGGTGTATTTTGGCGCGTTCCCACCGACCCGGCCTTTACTTAAGTTCATGATATGCTCGTAGCTGCGCCGGTTCGCATGCCATTTCTGCTGCTTGTAAAAATCGGCAACGGTGACAGGTTCCCCGTGATGAATCACTTTTGATTCAGGGACACCCAGCACCGGAATATCCGCCATATACGCGCGGAACGCAAAATCCGTGTCTTCACCGGTGGGAAGTTCTTCATTAAAGCCCTTCAACGCATCAAACACCGCGCGATGCATCATCATGTTCCGGGTCGTCGCCAGGCGGAATCCCTGTTCGCGCACCACGCGCCTCCCCAGGAACTCTTCCATGCGAGGATTTTTATTCAGCCAATGAAAATTCCATGCCTGTTGCAATGCGTTCATAGGCTCCGGCGGACGCGCCGGCCAACCCAGTATCACGCGATCCAGTTCCCGCATAAACACCATGGCCTGTTCCAGCCAATCCGGCGCCACCTCGCAGTCCCCGTCTACATACGCCAGCCAGTCGCCGGAAGCTTCACGCGCGCCGATGTTGCGACACACCGGAATGCTTGCGCCGGGATGCACCACCACGCGACTAAAACCCGCCTCGCGCGCCGCCTCCGGAGTGCCGTCGGTACTGCCGCCATCCACCAACACAGATTCCACGGTGACGCCCTGCGGAACACGCAACGCGTCTATGGATCGTTGCAGCCGTGCGGTGTGCCGGGCTTCGTTAAACGTCACGACAATAATAGATAAAGTATGCATGGAATCTGCCATGGGGGGCAGTGTGCGGAAAGTGGCGTCACGAATCAAGCCCGCGCCGTTTTTACATGCGCGCCCACCACGGAACGCTAACGGGGTTCATGCGCACGATGTTACAACTCATAAGCATGCTCCATCGTTGGCTGGTTTTCTTCTTTTCTTAAATATTTCGATCGCCGCCCCTGTCGCCACCAAAACAACACATACGCCCGAGAGGCTTATGAACTCGACAAACGACCCGCTCTCGGTGAAGGGATTGCGTTTCGCGGAGATAAAAACAGTTAAGGCCGTCAACAAAGCGACTGTGCCTAAACCAATTAACCGGTTCCAGTCATACCACACCAATCCTATGAATAGGATCGCCAGAATCGGGGCCAGTATTAATCCCCACACTTTTGCGATGGTGTATGGAATCAAGATCAACCACGCAATACAGTACCATAACCAATTGTTTGGCGTATAGATGCCTTGCGAGAACACTATCGCCGCCCCAAGTATGAGGCCCAAAAAGAAAGTCACGACTCCTCCCGTGGCGCTTCGCGCTCCATCAAGAAATGCCGATAACGGATAGTCGTTCATCTCCTCTTTATTCACAACATGTAACGTTTGGGTAGTTGGCGAAGGGGAAGAGGAGAATTTTTTCTGAAAAGCGAACTTTGCTATTACCATTTATCGCGGCAAATATGGGCGTGCGAGGGGTCATGTCTTGCAGATCAATAACAGTCAATTGCATAGTTCACTTTTATTAGAGTTTAAAACCGCAGCCATGAAGGCACCCAGACCCTCCAGTAATGATCGTCATAACGAATATGGCTGGGGCGGAACTTCGACCTTCAGCCCGGGGCAACTTTGCTTGACAGAGTGTTGTGAGGTCAAGCCCCTTGTTCTCTGTGGGCGATCTGGAATAAACAAATTTTCATAACACCCACTTGGGAAATGATAAATGGTTCGACGGCCTAATGACGGCGTTTTCAACTGGAACTTTAGACGTGACATCCAACGACTCTTGGGCGTTCCGATTGCTCATTTCTTCTGCCACGTGTCTCGCCCGGCCAGCACAGACCTTGGCCCGTCACCATCAAGCCATTGTTGTGCGGGTGCACGACCGAGAAGGAACGCATCCCAGAAAGCGGTACTGAGCGCAAGGATGGCGCGATGGTGATTCGGGTTTCGCGGCTCAGTATCACCCGGCAAGGCCCGGTCTGTGAAAGCGGAGTGTTCCGCACCGAAAAGAACCAACTCATACTTGCCACCCGGCGGCAAGGCGGGAAACACTGCCCGACGGGACTCCATGTCGGCGTCGCCAATCGGAGCCGTGTCTTTCGTGCCGGTCATCAACATCCAAGGCCGCGCGACGTTTCCAAATGCCGCTTCTGGCGTACCGCGTCTCGGGCTGCTCGGGCTCATAATAACCGCAGCGGCAATGCGCGCATCGGTAAACAATGCTTTTCCCCGTTCGAACATTTGTCCGCTTACCGCCTGTGTGGTCACGGCGCCAAACGAGTGACCCGACATGCCAACTTTTCGCAAGTCCAGCCTTCCCTCCAGCGCATGCCGCTCTGCTTTGTTCCAGCGCTCAAGTTGATCCAGAACGACGGGAATATCTTTCACGCGCAGCAGGAAGTTCTTTGCGCTGGCTGCCTTCCGCATGGCCTGCATGCGCCGTCTCGGCGTTTCGTCCTTCCATACGCTTGTATCGCTTCCAAGATGCTGAAGAAACACCGCCACGTAGCCCCGGGCAGCCCAATGCTTGCCAAGATAGCTGCTTCCTTCCCGGGATCCGCCGAGTCCATGACTAAACAAAACCACTGGCGCCGCCTCCACAGCCTGCGGTAGATAAACGCGGACGGGGATGTCACGGCGCCGTTGTGCATCCTTGACGATCAGATCCTCTACCCGAGGTGTGAATTCTGTAGAAACGGCAAGAGGATCGTAGTCGGCCCCGTGGACGGTTTCAAAAGCCATCCACAGCAAACAGCCGACTGTAAGGATACCAACCGGACCTTTCGCAGTCCTTCTCATATTCTGATTCTCCTTCCTGTCCAACAGCGTCCTTCACGTGCGCGCGCCACGCGCGAATTCCACCGTGCAGGGCTGGTTCGATGCAATCTCATGGATGTTTCCGCCATGTGTGGTGCGGCAATAGCTCCTCTAGTATTTGCCCTAGTGGCGCGGGGGGTACGAGTACGAGCGGATTACGTTCCCGCCAACTGGCCGCAGGCGGCCATGATGTCTGTTCCGCGCTCGACACGGACCGTACACGGCACGCCGTGCTCCCGTAACATTGCTTGAAAATTCAATACCCGCTTCCGGTCCGACCGGTTTAACGGCGTGCCCGGCACCGGATTCCACGGAATTAAGTTCACATGACACAACAACGGCGCGCGCCCGGCGGGACGCAATAACCGGGCAAGACGTATCGCCTGTGAAGGTTCATCATTTTTTTCTTTCAACAAAACATATTCAAACGAAACGCGCCGTCGCGTTTTCTCCGCGTATACGCGCGTGGCCTCAATCAATTCCGCGATGGGATACCGCTTGTTCACCGGCATCATATCCGAGCGAAGCTCGTCGTCGGCCGCATGCAACGAAATCGCAAGATTCACCGGAAGTTTTTCTTCGGCCAGTCGCAGGATGCCCGGAATCAACCCGACTGTGGACACGGTAAAATTGCGCGCGCCCATATTATAACCGCCGGGATCGTGCAGACGCTCAACCGCTGCCCACCAGTTATCGTAATTATTGAAAGGTTCTCCCATGCCCATAAACACAATGTTAGTCAATTTGGCCGGAACTTCGTGCCGCCCTTCCTCGCGCACAACCGCTAATTCACGCTCGGCCCGCATGACTTGCTCGATGATCTGTCCCGGGGAACAGTCGTGTAAAAAACCGAGTTTGCCCGTCGCGCAAAACACACATTGCATCGGACAACCGGATTGCGACGAAACACATACCGTCGCACGGTCGGGGTAGACCATAAGCACGGTTTCCAGCGGGGAACCATCTTCCAGCGCCCACAACATTTTCCGTGTTAATCCGTCGTCACCCGTCAGTAATTTTACGCGTTGCAACGAACCGATACCGGTTTCCGCTCCCATGCGCTCACGCAACGCTTTGGAGAAATCGGTCATGGCGCTGAAATGGTCTGTGCGATGCACATACAAATGGCGGTACATTTGTTTGGCACGAAACGCCGGCTCGCCCCACGTCTGAAATTGCGCCACAAGTTGGTCCAAAGAAAAATCGTATAGGTTTTTCATTCGCCTACACCGCCCGAGACGAGAAAATCCATAACTTCGCCCCACCACGCGGCGCCTGGCTCGAAATTTACATTATTATGCGAGCGATCCTCTTGCACCCAGCGTCGTTTGGGCCCCGCATACGCGTCGTACAGCGCATGGCCATGCCGCGCGGGAATCACTTCGTCCCGGCCCGCAATTAAAACCGCCACAGGCCCCCGGTAGTTTTCCAGATGCTTCACGCTTTCGTACCGGTCCAGCATCAACAACCCCACAGGCAAAAACGGATAATGCGCGCGGGCCACAGCCAGCGCGCTGTCAAACGGCGTGATCAACAACAACCCCGCGACGCGATCAGGATTCGCGCCCGCAAGCCACGCGGCCACACCGCTCCCCAGCGATTCCCCGACGACAAACACACGCCCTTCTCTTTCTTTTTCCAGCACACGCAACGCTTCTTCGGCCGCCTGCTGTATGTTTTTTTCGGTGGTGCGCCCCGGGCGCGACCCGTACCCGGGATATTCCATCATGCGCACATCAAAACGACGGGAAAACCCTTCCACCAAATAATCGCGCTGAGCCGCCATTCCTCCGTTGCCGTGGAATATCAACACCGCATCCTTGTGCGTCCGCGCCGCTTCACCGGCCGGTTTCCATCCCAGCATCCGCCCATCCCCATCGCGCCACGGCACAAACCCGCGTGCGTCCGCGAATGTGATGACTTCGCGTTCGCTGCCGTTGACGGGAAAATACATCAAGCTTCGCTGACACCCCATCATAAACAGGCACACCCCCGCATACGCCAAAAGCGCTACACGCATCACCACCCAAATGGAATGTCCTATGTCCATACCGTATGCCCAAGGGAGGGTTACGCTACTTTCGTAATAACGTAACCGCCTGATTTTTCGTCGCGCTCCATCTCCAGCAGTTCGCGCCGTTCGGCTTCCTCCAGCAATCCATTAAACGAGCGGAACCCGTAATACGTTTCGGAAAAACCGGGTTGCCTCCGTTTCAGCGCTTGCTTGACCATGGAACCCCACACTTTGTCTTCGCCTTCCCGTTCCGCCAGCAATTCTTCGGCCATCGCCAGAATCAAATCCAAGCCTTTCGATTGAAGATCTTCCTGTTCGGGTTTATCTTTTCCATCTTCAACACTGGATTTTCTGGCAACAGGTCGAGGACGGCGGGCTGTTTTCTTTTTCTCGGCTTCCTGCGCGCGCACCAAGTCGTCATAGTAAATAAACTCATCGCAATTTGCGATTAACAAATCGGACGAGGAATTTTTCACGCCCACGCCAATCACGACTTTGTTGTTTTCGCGCAGCTTGCTGACCAGCGGCGAAAAATCGGAGTCGCCGCTTACCACCACAAACGTGTGCACATGCGATTTCGTATAACATAAATCCAGCGCGTCCACGACCATGCGGATATCGGCGGAGTTCTTGCCCGACTGCCGCACATGCGGAATATCAATTAATTCAAACGACGCTTCATGCATCGGCGCTTTAAATTCACGGTAGCGGGACCAGTCGCAATACGCTTTCTTGACGATGATCGTTCCTTTGATCAGCAATTTTTCCAATACAAGCTGAATATCGAATTTGGCGTATTTGGCATCCTGCACGCCCAGCGCGACGTTTTCAAAATCGCAAAACACCGCCATGCTTTTGGTTTCGCTTAATGTATTCATGATCCAATGCCCTTTTATCGGTTTAAAATACCGCACATGGTTAAAGGATACCAAGTTTGACGGCTCTAATCAACCACGCATCATGCGAGACTCTGTTTACCGGGGGCAGCTTGACGCCTCGGCGCATTTTTTATACATAGTTGGATCTATGCGTATGGCTTATTATATTTTGCGGGGCATCGGATACACGCTGGGCGTGGCATCGGTCCTGATTGTACTGTGGAGCCGTCAAAGCGAGTCCGCTTATTCCGGGGAATTACAGATTGTGGGGTATAGCCTGGTGGTGGTTTCCCTGCTTATTTTCTGCGCTTCTTACGTCATGTACGCAATGATGGCGCGTCAAAAAGGACCCGGGCCGGGCGGAAAAAGAATAATTTCGCAATAAACAAGGTTGACACAACGCCCGCACTCTTATATCTTTCGCGCCCTTACCGAATCTGGAAAGCATGGAAGTTGAATGAAAACCACACTAGTTAAAGAAGCCGATATTGTGCGCAAATGGTACTTGGTGGACGCTGCGGGCCAACCGCTGGGTCGCTTAGCGGTGAAAATCGCCCACCTTCTGCGCGGAAAAAACAAAGTCACATTTGCCCCTCATATTGACCAAGGCGATTTCGTCGTTGTCATTAACGCCTCCAAAGTCAAATTGTCCGGCGCGAAAGAAGAGCAAAAAATCTACAAACATTACACGGGCTACCCAAGCGGATTGCGCGAATTCCCGGCTAAAACCGTGCGCGCCAAGAACCCTACCCGCCTGATTACCCAGGCTGTGTTGGGCATGTTGCCGGACAACAAACAAAGCAGGCAGATGGAACGTCGCCTGCGCGTGTTCGCAGGCGCGGAACACGAACATACGGCGCAACAGCCCGAAGCAATTACCTTATAAGCGGGATAGACGAGGAACACTATGGCAGTACAAAAAATTGCGGAATATATGGCGACAGGACGGAGGAAAACATCCGTGGCGCGTGTGCGCCTGGCGTTGGGCGTCGGCAAAATGATGGTCAACGGCGAAGAAGTTAAAGTGTATTTCCCAACCGAGTCGGTCCGGGCTTACATTGATCAGCCATTTACAATTACCGATACCGCCAAGCGCTACGACGTACTGGCTAATGTAGACGGGGGCGGAAAAATCGGGCAGGCAGGCGCGATTCGTCACGGCATTTCGCGCGCCTTGATCCAGGCAGATCCCGCGCTGAAAGCCGCGTTGAAAGACGCGGGCTGTCTTACGCGCGATTCGCGCATGAAAGAACGTAAAAAACCCGGTCAGCCGGGCGCGCGCAAACGCTTCCAGTTCTCCAAGCGTTAAACCATCCTACTTATATTCCATTGGAACGCGACCCCGGATGTGTGCTACACATGCGGGGTTGTTTTTTGGGAAGAGAAAGAGTTCAGGGTTCAGAGTTCAGGGTTCAGGGCGATGGGCACCACGAAAACATTTTTGGCGGTGGAAGATCTAGGTGTATACCAAAAATTGTGCGCCTTACACATAGAGGTTTGCGAGCTTAGTCGCTCCTGGCCTCCCGAGGAAAAATTTGAGTTAGGGTCGCAAGTACGACGATCCTCCAACAGCGCACCTGCTCAGTTAGCTGAAAAACATGATGACCGACATATACGAAATAAAATCGAGGGCGTGAATCGAAGCTGCGGAGAAACCGCAGAAACCATTCATCACCTTTATATGGCCAAGCTAAAAGGATATATTAATTTGTCTACCTATACTTTGTTCAAGGAACGCTATAAAGAATGTATTCGCATGCTCAATGGATTGGAAAAAACGCTGGAAAAACACCTTCCCACAACTGATCGCCGCTGGCCCACGCCCCCCCCTGAACCCTGAATCCTGAATCCTGAACACTGAACACCATGACAACACCATCTACTACAAACGCAGACCGCTTAACGCTTCCTGCCGGGTTTCGGGCGGCGGGGATTCACGCCGGGATCAAGAAAAACGGCGCAAAAGATCTCGCGCTGCTGATCACCGATGCGCCTGCCGCGGTCGCAGGTGTGTTCACCACCAACAAAGTCAATGCCGCTCCCGTCAAATTATGCCGGGAACGCATGACTCATCGCACCGCCCGCGCGGTCCTGATCAATAGCGGCAACGCCAACGCCTGCACCGGCCCCGGGGGACGCAAAGACGCGGACCGGATGGCCGAACAAACAGCTGCATGTTTACAGGTGGATCCCCAACACGTATGGATTTGTTCCACAGGCAGCATCGGATTCCGACTGCCTATGGACATCATCGAGCATGGCATTCGCACGCTTGCCCCCCTACCCACTCCCGAAGGCGGGAACGACGCCGCAGACGCTATAAAAACAACCGACCTTGACCGCAAACACTGGACCGTAACGCTGCCGATTGAAGGGCGGACTGTTACCGTGTGCGGCATCGCTAAAGGCGCCGGCATGATCGAACCCAACATGGCTACCATGCTTGCATTCCTGATGACCGACGCGCATGTTGAACCGGACGCATTGCAACGCGCGTTGACCGCCGCGGTAAATCAAAGCTTTAACCGGATCACCGTGGACGGGGACCAAAGCACCAACGACACCGTCCTGCTGCTAGCTAATGGATTGGCCGGTCCGGACTCTCCTATGAATGAGCAGCACCCGGACTGGCCTGCGTTGGTTGACGCGCTGAACGAAGTCGCCTTGCAACTGGCCCTGAAAATCGTGGATGACGGCGAAGGCTCGAATAAACGTATTACCGTGGAAATCGAAGGCGCGGCATCGGATGAAGACGCGGACAAAGCCGCGCGCGCCATAGCCAACTCGTTTCTTGTTAAAACGTCGTGGGCCGGGGCTTTTCCCATCTGGGGCCGCTTGATGGATTGCCTTGGATATTCCGGGGCGGAAGTAGATGAAAACAACGTGGACATCTGGTATAATGATCAGCATGCGGTTCATCAGGGACTCGCGACGGGCGTTGATCTCGCGGTGTTGCAAAAAGTCATTGCGCAACCCCGCTTCACCATCCGTGTGGATATGCGCTTAGGCGAAGGGCGCGCGGTGATTTACACGTGCGAAATCACGGAAGAATATGTTCGGATTAATGTGACGTAATGGAATACAGGTTCAATAATTATGCAGCATGTCATTGAAAAAGCATCGGTATTGATCGAAGCGCTCCCCTACATTCAACGGTTTCGAGGCGAAACCGTGGTGGTTAAATTCGGCGGCAGCATCATGGAAGATGCGGAAGGCGTGCGCAACATCCTCCACGACATCGCGTTTATGGCGTGCGTGGGTTTGCGCCCGGTGCTGGTGCACGGGGGCGGCAAATCCATATCGCTACGCATGAAAGAAAAAGGATTAAAACCTCATTTTGTCCGAGGCCTCCGGGTGACGGATGAAGCGGCTATGCGCGTCGTGGAGCATGTGCTCAACCACGAAGTAAATCCCGAATTGGTGGCCATCCTGCAAAGCTATCAATGCAAAGCGCGCGGCATGCATGGAGACGACATTATTCGCGTGGTGAAACATACGGAAACCAATCCTCAAACCGGGGAAACGCTGGATTGGGGATTTGTCGGGGAAGTAACCGAAGTGGATGTCGCGCCGGTCGAGGCGTATTTGCAAGCGGGCTTGACGCCGGTGCTGACGCCGCTGGGCCGGGGTGATGATCGCAAAATTTACAATGTAAACGCCGACGAAGCGGCGGCGGCGGTAGCCCGGTCCATTCGCGCGCGCAAATTGGTTTTCTTATCGGACGTGCCCGGACTGCTGGCGAATCCTTCCGATCCTGCCACGCGTATTTCTACCGTAAACATCAGCGAAATTGATGCTTTGATCAAACGCGGCGTTATTGACGGCGGTATGCTGCCGAAAATCACCGGCGCCGTGAACGCGTTAAAAGCCGGAGTGCTCAAAACACATATTATTGACGCCGGCATGCCGCATTCGCTTCTGCTGGAATTGTTCACGGACAAAGGCGTCGGCACGGAGATAGTCCATTGAGCAATTTTGAAGCCATCAAAAGCCTGCACGACCAATACGTAATGCAGACCTACGCGCCCGGACTGGCGCTGGTCCGCGGTAAAGGTTCGTATGTATGGGATAGCGAAGGAAACAAGTATCTCGATTTTATGGCCGGCATCGCGGTAACCAATATCGGTCACTGCCATCCGCGTCTGGTGCGCGCGATCCGCCTTCAAGCGGCGCGCCTACTGCATGTATCCAATTTGTTCTACAACGAAAAGCAACCGCAGCTTGCGTGCCTGCTGTCGGAACGGTCGCTGGGGGGCAAAGTGTTTTTTTGCAATTCCGGGGCCGAAGCCAACGAAGGCTTGATTAAACTGGCGCGCTTATGGGGACACGATCAAGGCCGCTACGAAATCATCACCATGCGGAATTCGTTTCACGGGCGGACGCTGGCCACGCTTACCGCCACCGGGCAGGACAAAGTCAAAAAAGGCTATGATCCTTTGCCAACCGGTTTTGTGCACGCGGATTACAACGACGTGGAATCCGTGCGCGCCGCGATCACAGACAAAACCGTAGCCGTGCTAGTGGAAGCAGTGCAAGGCGAAAGCGGCGTGCGCCCGGCCCGCGCGGAATTTATGCGGGGACTACGCATGCTATGCAGCGAAAAAAAATTGCTATTGTTGTGCGATGAAGTGCAATGCGGCATGGGACGAACCGGCCATTGGTTTGGATTTCAGCGTTACGATATCCGGCCGGACGCGTTTTCGCTGGCTAAAGGATTAGGCGGCGGGTTCCCTATTGGCGCGCTGGTCGCCGCCCCTCATGTGTCGGATGTATTCAAGCCCGGAACCCACGCCACGACATTTGGCGGCACCCCGCTTGCCTGCGCTGCGGCTCAGGCCGTTATCGAAGTCATCGAAGACGAAAACCTTCTTGCGCATGCGGCGCGCGCGGGGGATTACTTTATGGAACGCCTGAAAAAGCTGGCGGCTAAATATCCTTTTGTGCGAGAAGTGCGCGGCGTGGGATTAATGATCGGACTGGCGCTGGACCGGCCAGCCAAGGACTTGGAAACCCTGTTGCGTGAAAAAGGATTGCTTGCTATTGCCACAGCGGAAACCGTAATTCGTTTTGTGCCACCTTTGACTGTTTCCATGCGTGAAATGCGCCAAGCCGCGCGCATAGTTGAAAAAGCATGCGCGGAATGGAACCAGACCATTCATAAACCGGGCCCGGATGACGTATCCGCCAAGCTAAAACATTTAAAACTCAACCGGGACTAATCGCATGCTTACCGACACATCCATTTTGAAATACGCGTTCGATGAAGTGCCACGCGAGCATACCGTTAAAGCGTTTGGCGCGCATTATATCAATCTTCCGCAAGCCGATGGCGGTGAATTGTATGTGACGCGGCACGGGTGGAATGTGGCGGAACATATTCTGCCGGAAAATTGGTTTTTGAATGGACGTTTCCACCGCGAAGGAGAGCGACTGGTTGGAGGCACGGGCCTGGTGTATCGTCTGCGCATTTCCGGCGAAGGCGAGCCACGCGTGGAGCTGGTTGTAAAAATTTGCCGGTTCGGTGAATTTGTGCCTTTGTTTATGCCCGAGCATTTGCCCAGCGGGTTATCCAAAGAAATGGCGGACAATGCGCGATTTAACGGCCCTTTTGAGGAATTTGGGTTAATCGAAGAATTACGGCGCGGCGCGTTCGGCCCTCCCGAACTTCGCGTTCGCACCAAACGGCCTCTGGCCATCTATTCGCCGCCGGAACATTTCCCGCTCTGGCAACTTGGCCGCACGCGCAGTCGTTTTGTGCCATACGAAAAAGCTTTAAACGCCGATCAAGCCCGCGCAGATAAGTACGCGCAGGTGCATCTGGGCATGGATCGCCGCTATATTCTTTTGTTTGGCTGGGTGTCCGGCATTAACGCGGAAGACGCGCTGGAACAGGGCCTGCTTCCCGAATTTGAAGTCAACGGCTTATCCACGCGCGTAAACGACGAACTGGCGGCTAAAGGCTTCCGCATACTCGACAACAAACCCAAACATTACATACTGCGACGCACACGCGATGGCCAATGGCTGCGCCACCACGGCAAACTCGCTTACGTGCAAGTGGACTTCGAATTATTGGAACGCACCGAAGCGTACCAGGACTGGCTGAAAAAAAATCCCGGATTATGATTCGGCGAAATCGTCTTGTTCGATAAACGGATGCGGAATCAGTTTTTCGTATTCACTGACATCGCAACCCGCCAGACAGTTATCAATAATTGTGCGACCGAGGTCGTGCAAGTCCGGTTTAAGGAAGTCGCTTAATTCCTTGCGGAAAAATTCCTGCAATTGTTTGGCGCCGGTATCGTACGCGTCCAATCCGACTTCTTTTTGTATTTCGACCCGCAACATAATCGCCGGAATGGTCTGCCCTTCCACCGTGATGCTGCGCATGGAATAACCGAGCAACGGACAGCGCGCGGGCACAACCTGATCCTGCGAAAACCGCGCGCCGCCGCGACGGGCCAGATATTCGCGCGCGATCCACTGCGGCATGAAACCCGTTTTCCACACGCCTACATGCTGGTTCGGACATAAAATGTAGCGGACTTTGGGAGTCTCCATGATTTGCTTGAGCAGCAAATTCGCTTGATCCACTTTGCGTCCTGTAGCAAATGGCCAATACGACCCTACCCCTTCCGAACTCATGCCTTCGGTGCCGACAATACTGGGATTCGCATGCCCGCGCGGAGCAACCAAACGCCATAGCCAGGCCAACGCAGGGGGCAATAAGTGGAACATGCCCAGAATGCCATACGTCGGTCTTTCTTTCGTGCAAGGCGGCGTGCGCACCCCAAAGCTTCGAATATCCACAGTAGCCGCGCCATGCACAATGTCGGGGATCGCGCCCCGCGGAATCACCACGCGCGGATTCGGACACGGTTTGCCCGGTTCGTCTTGAATGTGTTCCCAGATTAACGCCGTACTGCCCGGGTGGGCGTCAATATTCAAAAACAGCAGCGGCTCGGACGGATGCACGCATAATTCCTCCAAATGCGGGTCTACGCCGTACTTCGTGATATGGTTTACGCGCACAAACCAACCATGCTCAGCGTCCATCAGAGACAAACGCCCGTCGCGACGGCTTAACGATGGATGGCACAGCGCCATATCATCGGTCACCGGGCGCAAATCGCAGTTACGCGGCAAAACAATCGCGCGTTTTTCACCGGAATCCAGATTGACACCCAGCAACAAGCTACCGTCTTTTTCACGATGCACTTGCTCAAGCATTTCGCTTTTGCCACCGCCACTGGCACCTTCATGCATGATGGTGACTTTGTTTTCGTAGGGCGTAATCACTTGCACCGTGGAGCAATGCGCGGTCAGCCAGTTTTCTTTTTCGCCGAGCGCCAGCAATACCCCGTAAATGCCTTTTTTCGCGCTGGGTCCCGGATACAAGTTATAGCTGAATAATTCATGACGATCTTCGCGACGATCGTGTACGACCATTTGACGCCCGTCAAAATGCGTGTGACGAAACACCGGAGCCACGTAAATAATCGCGCCGGGATTAAAATCATGCGGCATTTCTTCAATGTCGAGAATGCCTTGCAACAGCGCCAAACCAAGCGCGAAGAAACCCGCGTTTGCAGGCGCGACAACCAAAGCATCCGTGCCTTTGCCCGGCGCGCCGGCAAAGAAAGGAAACAGCGCAAGCTCTTGTGTTTTAAGCCATTCAAAAGACGCCGCGCGTAATTCATCAAACGGCTTGCCAAAGCGTTCTTGGTAACGGGGCTTGTCGGTGGGTTGTTCGTCGGCAATGACCATGCAATCCGGGTCGCGGCGACGCATGTATGGCTCGGCATAATTCGCCGCAATGCCGTTTTTTACCCGGCATACGTGCGCCTCAACCACGCGCCCTTTGCCGGGCACATCGTAGGCCACTTCGTGCACGCCTTCTACGGCATCACGAGTCGCCAAATTCAATAAATCCATTATATTACGCGCGACAACAAAGCCAGGGCACGCATCCAAGGTCTCGCGCAATTCATCAGGAATTTTAAAATCTATTTTATTAATAGTCACAATCCGTTTCTCCTTTTTTTAAAAGGGGGATTTATTCTTATTCGACATGACGCCGGAAACATAAAGCATCTGCATTGATTTTCAATATACAATCACGCGTTTAATATACGTTGGCGCACGGCTTCGTACAGTAAAATCGTAGCGGCCGCGGCTACATTCAGCGAATCACATTGTCCAAGCATAGGGATGCGCACCTGTCCATCAGCTTCCTTCATCCAAAACTCACTTAATCCAAACTGTTCGGCGCCGACCAGGATCGCGGTTCCTTTCGTAAAATCAGCTTCGGTATAATTCCGGTCGGTATGCGGCGTCGCGGCAAATACACGAATACCGCGCGCGCGCAACCAATCGCGGGTGTCGCGTGACGTCGCTTCCACAACCGGCACCGCAAAGATGGTCCCGATGCTTGCGCGCACGACGTTAGGATTGTTGATGTCTGTGCAGCGATCGCATACAATGACCGCATGCACACCTGCTGCATCGGCCGAGCGCAACATGGTTCCCAAGTTGCCCGGTTTTTCAATTTGTTCCGCTACCAGCAAAAGCGGGTTATCCGGTAAATCAAGATCAGCAAGGCCAACCCGGATCTGCGGCGCCAGCGCCAGCAAACCTTCCGGGCGATCGCGGTACGCCATTTTGGTAAACACTGCTTCGCTGGTTTCCACCAATTCGCTTCCCGCCGCGCCGCACCGGGCAATCAACGCAGGCTCGTTTTCGCCTATAAACAACGATGGACAATAAAACAACGCAGAAGGAATGCGTTGATTATCCAGCGCCCGCTTTAATTCGCGATAGCCTTCAATAATCATCAATCCTTCCGCATCGCGATCCGCGCGTTTACGCAGCCGCACCACGTGTTTTACGCGAGGATTTTGTGGACTAGTCAAAATCATGGGGTTGGCTTTCCCTGCGCCTGTTTATGTTGTTCAGTTTTTTTATGTTCACACCTGCTCCATCCTGTTACCCGCAAAGGAAAAGAAGCTAACACGCTGCCGCAAAGGGTTGAAGGGAAAAGAACGATTGCGTGCGGCCCGCAGGGTGTGGTTCAAAAGTAAATTGACTTCTGTGCGCAACGGCGTACCATCGCACTCATTCTTTTTTAAGCCCACCATGCGGCCAGGTAGCTCAGTTGGTAGAGCAGAGGACTGAAAATCCTCGTGTCGGCGGTTCGATTCCGTCCCTGGCCACCATCCTTTTTTCCGATTCTTTGTCAGGAATGCGCACGATCTCCGATTTACCTATGTGCGCGCACACAACCAGAAACAAACAAATCAGTTATTAGGAGATCAGTCATGCATAAGTTCATTGCCAGCGTAGCAGTTATTACCTTAGTAGCCGGGTCCGCTTTCGGATACGGCGGAGCCAAAAAAGAAAAGCAAAAAGATATTGTGGATACCGCAGTAGCCGCAGGTTCCTTTAACACATTGGTTGCCGCGGTAAAAGCAGCCGATTTGGTAGACACGTTAAAAGGAGAAGGTCCTTTTACCGTGTTCGCTCCCACGGATGAAGCATTCAGCAAATTGCCCGAAGGCACCGTGGAATCGCTTCTGAAACCGGAAAACAAAGGCAAACTGCAAGCGATTCTCACCTATCATGTGGTCGCGGGCAAAGTGAAGGCTGCCGATGTCATCAAATTGGATTCGGCCAAAACGGTCCAAGGCCAGTCCGTAAAGATCAAGGTCAGTGACGACGGCGTGATGGTGGACAACGCCAACGTTGTCAAGACCGACATCAAAACAAGCAACGGTGTCATTCACGTCATTGACGCGGTGATTCTGCCTGCCGAGTAATCCGCTACACGTTAAATGCAAAAAAAGGCGGCCCTTCGTGGCCGCCTTTTTTTGCGTTGCCGTACTACCTACAGTTCGCCTTGTGTACGGTTTCATGAATGTGCTAATTTTTTATTTTCAACAAACTTCACGATGACGGATCACCGCTTTAACGTAACGGCTTTAACGTATGACCAGCACGCACGCCCCCAGCAACGCCTTGCCCGGATGGTCATGCAATTGCTACCCGGCGCGCCAACGCCGGACCGCGTGCTGGAATTAGGCGCAGGAACAGGTCAACTCACCCGGCTATTGCTTCAACGCTATCCCGAAAGTCGCATTGACGCGCTTGATATCGCGCCCGGCATGGTGGCGTTCGGCGCTTATGCTTTTGGAGGACATGCGGGTGTGAAATTCATTCATGGCGATGCCGCAACCTATCGCGCAGCAGAGCCGTATCCGCTTATTGTGTCGAACTCCGCACTGCAATGGGTGTCCAACTTGCCGGATGCGTTTCGTTCGATTCGTGGCAACTTAACCAAAGACGGCGTATTCGTGTGCGGCATCATGCTCAACGGCACACTGCATGAATTACGCGAATTGCGTCGAGAAATTGCGCCGACCAAAATGAGCGCGTTTGTTTTACCTTCCCGGGACACGGTAGAATCCGCGCTCCGCGAAGCCGGCTTCACCTTACACGATAGCATCTACGATACGCACCGGTTTCCGTACGAGAACGCCACGTCCTTTCTTCGTGTGCTGCACGAACAAGGCGTAACGGGAGGAACAGGCACAAAAGGGTATGCTCCATTGTCACGCGGAGAAATGCGGAGCATTGTTGAGTGTTATCAAGCGCGGTACGAGACGGAAGGCCGGGTGTATGCCACCTACGAAACGCTGGCGTTTGTGGCGACATAAATGGAATATTTAACCGTAATACTTGCCGGTATTTTCGCGAGGCCGAGCGCTCCGCACATGCAGAGCGCCAAGACGGCGGTTTGAGCCAAACCGCCCTACCCAATTAACGCCCACCAGGCTCGCGCTTTTTCCAATGCCCGCCCGCGATGCGATATACTGTTTTTTTCCTCGGCGCTGAGTTCGGCAAAAGTCTGATCATAGCCCTCCGGAATAAAAAGCGGATCGTACCCAAACCCGTGTTCACCGCGCGGCGCATCGGCTATGCGTCCGGGACAGCAGCCCTCCACGCTATGGGTTGTTCCATCTGGATGAGCAAAAGCAATGACTGTACGAAACACCGCGGAACGATCCCCGGCATCGCGTAACGCGCGCAAAAGTTTGGCATTATTCGCGGCGTAATCCACAGGCTCGCCGGCGTAACGCGCAGAATACACTCCGGGAGCGCCGTCCAGCGCCGCAACTTCCAGCCCGGTATCGTCCGCCAACGCCCAATAGCCGGTTCCGTCGGCAAGCGCGCGCGCTTTTTTCATCGCATTTTCCTCCAGCGTAGCGCCGTCTTCCACCACATCCGGAATATCGGGAAAATCAAACGCCGAAAAAATATGCAATCCAGGCGCAAGAAAAAGCGCGCGGATTTCTGATAATTTATGGGGATTCCGGGTGGCGATAACTAAATTCATGATGACAAAAAAATGCTCGGGACAGGAGTTGAACCTGCACGACCTTGCGGCCACCAGCCCCTCAAGCTGGCGTGTCTGCCATTCCACCACCCGAGCACCAGAATTTCTAACGATAATAGGCGCAGGTGCATCATGCAAGCGTGATTTTGAAGCGGCGCAGCGCGAGAACGGATGTCTAAGGCCCGACTGATAGAGGTGCGGAATATTTTATCTATTATTTCTTTTTTGATTGTGAGCAACATGGCACCTATGCTACGCGTGCATCCCGGTTAAACATAAAGAAGAAAAAAACATGAAAACCTCAAAAAAGAAAAATGTTGGACACGCCGCCCACACCCAATCCGCCGAACATCATGGTTTACCGGGCGTCATGCAGCGGCCAATCAAAGTGACGCTTATTGGAGCAGGTAGTTCGTTCACAAATCATATTGTCAACGACCTCATACACATTCCGGGTTCATGCGGCGGTGAAATCGCTTTGGTAGACCTTGATGAAGCCCGGCTGCGCCCGATGGTCACATTGGTTCAACGATTGGTGGACGGTAAAAAAGGCGGGACATGGACCGTATCGGCGTCCACGGATCGCCGGAGTATGCTGAAAGGCGCCGACTACGTGGTGAGTTTTATTGAAGTCAGCGGGCTGGCCTGTGTGCGGCATGATAATGACATTCCCAAAAAATATGGCGTTGACCAGTGCATTGGCGACACGATTGGACCGGGCGGATTGTTTAAGGGGTTGCGCACCATTCCCGTGTGGTTGGACATTGTAAAAGACATCGAACGGTACGCGCCTAATGCGTTGGTTATGAATTACACGAATCCCATGGGCATGATGTGCCTGGCTTCGTTCCGATCTTCGTCATTACCTATTGTCGGATTGTGCCACAGCGTGCAGGGCACAAGCCAGAAACTGGCCACGTGGGCGGGCGTGCCGTACGCGGAACTGGACTGGGCCTGTGCGGGCATCAATCATTTGGCCTGGTTCACCAAATTACAACACAAAGGGCGCGACCTGTATCCGCGCTTGAAAAAAAAGTGGGCCGAAGATGTGTCGGGGGCGTTTCGAGGGAAAGACAAAACGCGCGACGAGGATATTGTGCGCAAAGATATGGCGCTGCATTTCGGCGCGTTTATCACGGAATCCAGCGGACATTTATCCGAGTATGTTCCCTATTACCGCAAACGGAAAAACTTGATGCGGCATTACATGCGCAAGGATTATGACGGCTTGTCTTCGTTTTATGCCGACAACTGGCCTATGTGGCGCAAGAAAGTAGATGCCGAGCGCGATGCGATGATACAGGAAGGACGCACGCTGGATAAACCCCGCTCCTGGGAATATGCGTCCTGGATCATAGAAGCGCGGGAAAAAAATGCGCCTCACCGCATTCACGCCAACGTGTATAATCGCGCGGGCACGGGGGGCGCGTTGATTTCCAATCTGCCCGCCGATGGCTGTGTTGAAGTCGCGACGATGATTGATCGTAACGGATTGCAGCCGACGCGCTATGGAGCGTTGCCCTCGCAGATGGCGGCTTTATGCGCAAGCAACATGGCGCTTATTGACCTGGGCGCGCAAGCCGCCATGGAGAAAAGCATCGAGAAAGCAATCTATGCGCTTATGCTCGACCCTTTGACTGCCGCGGTTTGTTCCCCGGCGGAAATCAAAAAAATGACATTGGAATTATTTGCCGCCGAAAAAGAATTTCTTAAAGGATACCGTTAACCCGGAACCGTCCGCTTGTTGGCGGCCCGATCAAGTTACCCGCATAATTCCTGACAACGCTTGCGGTAATGTTTATAATTTTCCAGGGAGACTTCCTCGGGAACCCCATGATCACACATTGGGATGTAGCCTCCGCGTTCCCGCATAACCGGAAGGATGCGTTCCAGCTCCCGATCAATAGCGGACGTGGTAGACGCGAGAATGCGTTTATCAATGCCGCCAAACATCGCAAGATCCGGGAAATCTTTTCCGAGCGCAACCACGTCACATCCTGAAGCCACCTCAAACGGGCTCATCGCGTCCATGCCGATTTCTTGATAAAGAGGAATGACGGGTTCCACTTTGCCGTCTGTGTCTATCTGAATGTACAAGCGCCGATGAGAATCTATCTGTCGCGACCGGATATGGGCAATCAAGCGACGATAATAAGGAAACAGGAATTCCTGAATCATGTCGGGAGAAATCAGCGGGCCACTGTTAAAGCAAATGTCTTCGGCCAAAAACAACTCATCCAGTGTCACGTACTGCTGATGGCGGGCAATCACCGCGTCGGCTAATTCGTACCAGGTTTTCATGCAATCATGAATAAGATCCGGCTGATCATAAAAAGCATATAACAACTCGCTGGGTCCCATCAGGCTGCGAAGATACATGTAGCCGCCAACGAGGCGCTGGGTAATCATCCAGCCTTTTCGCGCGGCGGCTTGCACATGCGCCATACGCGTTTCAAGATCGCTGTATCGAGAGGAAGTCAGCGGATTTAAGCGCCATTTTACATTTTCCTCCCATGTTTTCCAGTCTTTGACGGGGTGATCCGTGTATTCGGGCATAAAACCGTCGCGCCGGCCTTTGAAATAAAGAACATGGCGCCCTGCAAAATCCTGCACCAACTCGTAGTCTCCCCGGTCCTCTAGAATCTTTTCCTCAAAAAGTGGATTAAACGCGGCTTCGCACCAGCCCAGTTCGTACATGGATTCGGACGCCACAGGGTCGTAATTAAAATAGTGGATTAGATCGGCGTCGCGCGGGAGTCCTTGTTCATACCAGCGCTCGAGGCAATAATACCATGATGGGCGTTGCACAAGAGGGGCGCCCGGAACCCGCGCATACGTGTCACGCAACTTGACGGCGGCGGGATCCATGGCGTCACGGGATAGCAACGCGTGTATCCCATCGGGTAAACATTCTGTTTTATTCATACGCACAGGCTAACGTCCCTGTTTGACCGGAGACCATGCATAAACGGGTAATATAAATGTATAATCTGGCACCGATGTCAGGCTGATGTTCCGGGGCTACGATGCCGGAATGCGCGAGGAGATACGCCCAGGCATTCCTTGAACCGGTGGGAGAAGTGGAACTCATCGCAAAAGCCCAATTCGTAGGCGATTGTTTTGATGGGCGTGTTTTCAAATAACAACCGCTGCGCGGCCTCTTCCATAATGCGCATGGCGCGGAACCGGGCGGGTGTGACGCCACTCATCTTGCGAAATCGTTTGCGGAACGTTTCATAAGACATACCAAGCGTTCGCGCTGTGCGTAAAGCGCCTTCGGGATCCACCGCCGTGCGGGTTAACATTTCTTTCGCGCGTGCCAGCCATAAAGCATGATCCAACCCAACGGCGGCGGAACCGCGGATAAGAACCATTTCGGCCAGCAGCGCTTGAAGCCGGGATACCTGCGTAAGCGGCGGAGGATGATCCACCCAGATATCGTGAATACGCCCTTCCCATGCAGCCACGGGATATAATGAATACATGGGTTTGTACGGGTCCAACAAGCCGCTTTGACGCCACAGATCAAACACGGGGCCTTCAAAAAGCATAAAGATTTCATCCCATGATTGGCCGCGTGTCGGCCCATATCCGTGCTGAACCCCGGGGTAAAGAAGAAAAGCATGGCCCGGTTTTATCGTGGTGCGTAAACCTTGCGCATTGCAGTACCACCCTTCGCCACGGATCATATAAACAAGCGCATAACAATCCAGAACCCGCTTTTCTATGCCCGTGGAGTTCGTCAAGCGCGCAGCAGAAGTCAGCCGCCCCAAGGAACAGCCCTCGGAATTCTGATACGTCCACTCAAATTTGGGTGAAGCAACCTTCAACGCATAATCCCTAAAAACACATGTAATTATCCGTGTGATGCATGGATTCTTAACTATTGCATGATATTTTATCGTAAAAAAAGGAGAAAACAATGACCACTATACAAATGGAAAAAATTTATTATCGCGGCGTTCACATTGGAGCTTCGCCCGGAGACTTTGCGTATTTGCGGAATTCGTCGGATATCGTACATGATACCGACGCTTTACGGGCCCGGATGGAGGAGGATGGCTATTTATACCTAGCCGGTTTGCTGGATCCGGAGCGTGTTCTTCGCGCCCGCCGCTCGATCATAACCAAACTGGATCAGGAAGGACTGCTTGATCCGGCCTATCCCGTGGATGAAGCGGTGGCTCGTGAAGGGGTGGCAATGCAGTTTCGACCGGATTTGGCATACAAAAACCCGGATGTGGAAGCGCTTTTGTATGAAGCGGAGATGATAATGTTCTGGGAGCGCTTTCTCGGAGGGCCCGTGCGCCATCTGGATTATACGTGGCTTCGGGCCAAAGCGCCGGGCGCCGACAATGCCACCGCTCCGCATTGTGACACGGTCTTTATGAACCGGGGAACCCACAATCTATACACCGCGTGGACGCCGCTTGGGGATGTGCCGCTGGATTTTGGAGGATTAATGGTGCTGGAAGGTTCGCACCGGCGGGAAGATGTATTGGGCGAATACTGGAAAATGGATGTGGATACCTATTGCACAAACGGTAATGAAGCCGCGTTAATTGAAGGAGGGCAAATCACATGGCAATCCGATAAACGAAGCGGGGCCTTTGATGAAGACGCTGCCCGCGCGCGCCGCGCACTGGGAGGGCGCTGGTTGGTTGCTGATTACAAACTAGGTGATGTTTTATTTTTCGGCATGCATACGCTACATGCGGCGGCCGACAATCGCACAAACCGCATTCGATTATCCACGGATTCCCGTTATCAATTGGCAAGCGAGCAAGCCGATGAACGCTGGATCGGCGCCCATCCGGTCGGTCATGGCCCCAAAGGAAAACGCGGCATGATTTGTTAATCAACAATCATGTCCTCAAAACGACCTTAACTTTTTAACAATCTCAGCTTGACACAACAACCTTGATGCCGTAACAATCTTTATATTGCTTATAAGCAATTAATAAGGATTGTATGTCACAGTTATCAAGCAAGCCAAGCGTCAAGCGATTGCGAGGATTTAAGCGGTCCCGTGGCGGCTTGGTACATGGGCAGGTGGCGGCTTATCTTCGCGATGTAATCGTCAAGGATTTCGCGGACGGCGATGTTTTTTTTACCGAACGCGCCATCATCGAAGCGGTGGGGGTATCGCAGCCGACGGTGCGGCAAGCTCTACTGACCCTGAGCCGGGAAGGATTGCTAGACCGTCAAGTCGGGCGAGGCTCGTTCGTACGCAAAAATTCGTTTGCCTTTACCTTGGCCATCATCGTGCCTGATTTTTGCTCACCAAATTCGATGCGTGTTTTGGAGGCTTTTGGCGGGGCTTGTCGGGAAAAATCCGCGCATCTTCAAATACACCATACCAACCAGGAAGAATCCATAGAGGCCACATGCCGCAGGGTTTGTGAAATGAATGGCATCAAAGGGTCGGTCCTGTTGGGACATTCGATGGAGGCCAATCGCAAAGCCCGTGAGGTTCTGGGGGTCTGCAATATCTCCACCATCGTGATCGGGTGGCAGCCACCGGATGATCCGGGTGGCAGCATGGGAACAGATAATGGCCAAGCCGCGCAAATGGCTTTAGATCACCTCATTGCCTGCGGCCATCAAAACATCCTTGTACTCATAAATGAATCTCTAGAACTAGGCTCGATCCGGCGGCGCGTTGAGGCGCTGCGTTACGAAGCGGCATTGCGGCGTGATATAAATATACGTTTTCACAATTGCCAAACCGCGCTCTGGAGCGACTCGCTGGAGGCCGGCTACCGGGGAATGAAAGAAGCGCTTAACCCGCACCCGGTTGAAACGGCGGTGCTAGCCATATCCGACGCCGGTGGATTGGGTGCCTTGCAATACCTGCGCGAACAGGGTGTTGCCGTACCGGACCACATGGCGGTCATGGGCTTCGACGATTATCCCGTAAGCGCGCTGACACACCCTTCGCTAAGCAGCATTGCACACCCGTATGACGCCATGGCGAAAAAAGCGCTAGACTGGTTGTTGGAGGATTTCTCAATCAAAAAACAAACCCTGTTTTCCCCCATCCTCTCGGCGCGAGAAAGCACGCAAGGCCAAACCGCCGGTTCCGTCATTCCAAGCGCACAAGACAGAGCCACCATCACACTGATTTCAGATACAAAGACAGAGAAGGAAGGATATCCATCATGAATATAAGAGATGGGTTCGCGGCTTTAATCACCGTATTCACGTTTAGTCTCGGTTCGATAACTGGCGATGCTGCCGTTATTATAACCGGATCAACGCTTGATGCCACACCGCAAGACAGCAGCTTTCCTGCGGATGGAATCGGCGATTCCGTGCAGGATTTAAATAAAGTCTCGCTGATCGTAGGCGCTTTCAACACGCCCGGGCAACCAACTCGGCGGTCCGCTGTGTTTGTCTTTAACCTGCCCACCCTGCCCGTTGGTGCCCAACTAGGGGATGCTACTTTCAGTGCGCGCTTATTCGCCAAACAGAACACTGTAAACATTAATTATAATGTAGATTTATACGCCTTGCGTATCAGCGACCCGACCGATGGCAACCCGGCGGACGATGCAGTGCTTGCAAGCGACTACGGAGCAGGCGTATCGCCCTCCGGCACGCTGCTACAGGACAACTGGGTTACGCTGGCCAGTTCAACCACCCGCATCCAGACCGATGCCACCGCCGACGGTACGCTCTTGACGTTTCTCCAAAACAATTGGGTGGATGGTGGCCGGCTCTTCCTCAGAGCCAATGCAGACACGATTGATTTTAACACAAGCGGGGTCGGCACGTTATTTGCGGGATTCGAGTTCGGATCCTCCGAGCACCCTAGCGCCAACGATCACCCTGAACTGGAATTGCATTTTATTGTCCCGGAACCATCCATTTCGGGTTTAATCATGCTCGGAGCCCTTATCATAAGTTTACGAAAACGCTTTCACGGTCGTCCCTTTGCACAACATGGAGCTTGATATGAAAAAACAAATCATTGGCTTAGCCTTGGCCGTCTTGATAGGAACCGTGCCGCATGAGCGCGTTGAAGCAACGTTGATTACAGGATCGCCTCTTGATGCGACGCCCGAGGACAGCACCGACCCCGCTGACGGGATTGGCAACGCAGTACAAGACCAAACCAAGGATTCGCTAATCGTAGGCGCATTCACCACGACCACCCCCACTCGGCGATCATCAGTATTTGTCTTTGACCTTCCTTCCGTGCCATCGGCATGGGTCACGAATGCAAGCTTCAGCGCGCGGTTATTTGCGAAACAAAACACAGGAAGTGTAGACTACAACGTAGATCTTTATGCCTTGCGTATCAGTGACCCAACCGATGGCAATCCGGCGGACGACTTGGTGCTTGCAAGCGATTATGGCGCCGGTACATCTCCTTCCGGCACGCTGCTACAAGACAACTGGATTACACTGGCCAGCGGCAATGTCCGGAACCAAACAGACGCCTCGGGCGACGCCGCGCTATTGACCTTTTTACAAAATAATTGGGTTAGTGGAGGACGCCTCTTCCTTGGCGCCAATGCAGATACGCTTGATTTTAACGATAATGGATCAGGTGGCACTATTTTTGCGGGGTACCAGTTCGGGTCCGCCGAACACGCCAGCGTAACCGACCGCCCCGAACTGACGCTCGATATTATCCCGGAACCACATGCGGGCGCCTTGATTCTGCTGGGGGCCTTGCTGATGCTTTTTCGGCGACACCGCTAATTCCATTTCTACCTCGCGGCATATTCAGGAGCATAATGTTTTTGCATTCAAAAAACACCCCTATCTTCATACGCGCATTTACGTTGATCGAACTGCTTGTGGTGCTGGCGATTTTAGCGATTTTAATTTCCCTGATTGCCCCGATTATTTCTAAAGGGCGACGCCAGGCCCAAGCCGCGGCTTGCGCCTCGAACTTACGTCAACTCGGCATTTTTACCATGGAGTATGCGTTGGACAACAGGAACGAAGGGTTGACCGTGCATAACGGGAACGGTCTATTCTGGGACACGCAATTAAGGGGAGACCCTCCCGATACGAGCCGCGATCCGATTTTCCGGTGTCCCGCTCAAAAGTATACACGGATGAATTCGTTCGAGCGAACGTATGCCCTGAATAGTGAACTGGGCGAAAACAAATATTACCGATGGGATTTCTTAAAAAGTCCCACGACCACGATTATGCTCATAGATACGCTGGGCGCACGATTTGATCAGTACAGTTGGTCCGTGCAGAAAGGCGAATATTTAACCGATAGCGCTTGGGAATCTCAGTATGAAGATCCCCTTTCTGTTCATGATGCGGCCGCACCTAACTTATTGTGGGCGGACGGTCGTGTGTCCCGAACGGAAGGCGGACGGGAATTTCTGCAAAATAATGATAATTGGGAGCCGGATTGGGCTGTTCAACCACGGAGTAATCCGCTGTGATTAGGCGTTTGACCATCATGATGATGCTGTTGTTTGCGCGCACGTTGCTTCCCGCTCCCTTACTCGCGACAGAAATCGGTCAGTCTTTTTTCGGCAACAGCTTCCCCGGGAACGTATGGATACAGAATAACGCGCAGGCGCTTGCAATCGCCGATGACGGGAAAATCTATCTTAACAGCCACTGGGATGAGGCTGGAAGGGAAGCTGGCATATACGACAAAGGTCACCCGGTAGGCATGCTTCAGGGTCTTCACGGTTGGGGGAGACATGGCGGACGCGGCATCGCCCTATCCGGCGATCATGTCTTCGCTGCGGCACAACAGGAGGGCGGGTATAAGTTTCCCGAAGAGGACTACCCCCCGAAAGGCGAACGATGGTTCGGTATTCGTCGTTTTCAAATAGACGGAACGCCGGCGCCGTGGATCGAGGGGCGAGGATACGATGACTCCTTCCTGATCTTGAGTAAAAAGCATCCCGTCACCGGTATGACCGTTTTCCGTAACAAAGCGCTTGCTTCGGTGGGAAACGAGAACGTCATTTATGTCATAGACCATGAACAGATGAAGATCGTAGAACAATGGGATGTCCCCGCCCCGGGCGCTCTCGCAGCTTGGCCCGACACGATCTGGGTTCTTCCGGAAGACAATGGACAGCCATACGAACTTTCGCCGGAGGGCACTCCAACCGGTCGGCGAATCAGCGGGATCGAAAAGGCATCCGCCGTCGCCGCTACGGAGGATCGCCTTTGGATTGCCGATAACGGCCCGGCGCAACAGATTCATGTTTTTGATCTCGATCTCAACAGCGTGGAATACATCGGCGTGAAGGGGGGCGTCTATGCCGATACGCGGGGAGCGTTGGGCCCTTTGCGTTTTAACGGAATCACGGCGCTAGGAATTGATCCGGCAGGCAACCTCATCGTGGCTGAGAATGCGCGGGGGCCCCACGCATTCGGATTCGGTCTGACCTTAAGCGCTTACAGCCCCGAGAATGAACGGCTTTGGTCGTGCTACTCGTACGAGTTTGTGACCCGCGGAGATATTGACCCGACGAATGAGACAGACATCTATTCTCGCGACCGAATCTACCGACGAAAAAACAGTATCCCTCGGACAGGCCCCGCAGCAGAGCCCGTTGCGATCACCCTGGACCGCTTCCGCTATCCCAATGATCCCCGCCTGCATAGCCGTTTATGCTCAGCCGATCTGCTGCGCGTCAACGGGCAGAGACTTCTTGCCGTTAACGATCAATATGCGAAACAACTTAATCTGTTCCGTTTCGAGGGCCATATCGCGATCCCCACAGCGATATTCAGCCAGTCGCCCGGCGACGGGAATTTTCCGCCGTTTGCACCGACCCAAAGCGGATTCATGTGGCACGACAGCAACGGAGACGGCAACTTCCAGCCCGGGGAGTTCACCGCGATGTCTTGGCCAGGGGGCTGGGCGTGGCATGTCGGCGAAAAGGGCGATGTCTGGTTCGCATCGCATCACGGCGAAATCCGGCGCTGGCCCTTCGCCGGGTTCAATGAACATACGATTCCTGCATGGGCGGAGCAACCCGACATACTCCATATTCCGACCAATTATTTCACATCCGTATGCCGTATCGAATTCGATGCCGCTAGTGACACCCTGTATGTGGGCGGCTATTCGGATGAACGCCCGCTTCCGTCCGGTGATTGGGGCTTGCTCGGCACACGCGTTGCACGGTTCGACCACTTCATGGAAGCACCTCACGTTCGCTGGACCGTCGAGTTGGACTACGACTCGCCCAGCGTCCCCCACGCCCAGCGTCGTTTGCCCAAGGCGATGGACCTCGAGGAGGGCCTGCTGTTCGTCGGCTATTGTCGTGGTGCGGAAATTGAAGTCTATGACGCCGCAGACGGACGATCGCTTGCCTCGTTAAAGCCCGGCCCCGCAGTGGACTCGCAAAGCGGCTGGCTCGATATACCGTATGCCATACGCGCGCATCGTCTTGCTTCTGGAGCCGCTTGGATCGTGATCGCCGAAGAAGTGTGGAAGGGCAAAACCATCCTCTATTGGCTGGAGGACCCCCGATGAGAACAAACGTGTATGCGATTTTGCTTGTATGCCTGACTGTCGTTGTTGTGACAGCCCACGCGGGCGATGAGTTCCCGGGATTCTGGGTTGAGGCGGAGCACGCCGACGGGCACACGCAATCGAAACCAAACGCCAACGCCTCGGCTGGCGCGGCGCTGGCGTGGTTCACGGAAGGCAAAAAAAATAGCGCCACCTTTCCCGGTTTTGAGCAGGAAACAGAGGCCTACCTATATGTCCGTTACGCCCGTGGCGCGCCGACGGACGGAGCCGTCGAAGTGTGGCACGGCGCAGCCGATGATGCCCAACGGATCGGCACGGTGGTTTTGCCTGCGACGGGTGGATGGGGTCGTTTTATGTGGGGACGAACAAATATTGGCAAGCTGCCCGAGCATGAAACGGTGATTTCGTTAAGGGCCACCTCCGAGACGGCTGACATTGACTGTTGGGGCATCCTGATGGCCGGCGAAGCGCACAATGGCCGATGGATGCCGCCCGATCATTACCAGCACGGCAAGCCCGTGGGCGAACCATACCTGCTCACGTCCACACAGGTGGAATCCGTGCGCATTCCCCTCCTGGGTCACATAATTGTTTGGGACGGCGCACGCGAGGCACAGTGTCCCATCGAAGTGACCGTCCGCAATAATCTGACAGAGGGAATGCACGCGCGCGTGGAGGTGTTGCTTATAAACTCTGCGACGGATCAAGTCGTGGCACAGGAGGAAAAACACGCGGGGCTAGAGCATGGGGAAAGCAAAATGCTACCTTTTAATCTCGCGATTCCGGATTACGGCCATTTCACAGTAAAAGGCCGGATCGTCACGGACAACGAAAGCCATGCCGCCGAAGCCACGCTGGCGGTGATTCGTCCGCCGCACGACGGACCGCGCCCGGACAGCATGTTCGGGCTGGGCATCGGCGATTCGGACGAGGATAGGGAAATCGGCCGCATGATCGGCGTCAAGTGGCGACGCGGTATCCCAGGCCTTTACCCGGACATCGTATCGCCTGCGCCCGGACAATATTGGGAAGCCGATACAATTAAAGAGATTCGCGAGATCGTGCGGCAATGGGAATCAGCCGGTATGATGTGCCTCGGGTATGTGGACTACAATCTTTCATGGAATGTTATGCCCGACCCGCAAGGAAAACCCATTCAACGCCACCAGAACCGTCCACGTGACCTTGCTGTGCATGCCGACATGGTGGCCCGCATGATAGCTCCGCTGGCGGATCTTGTCGAATACTGGGAACTTTGGAACGAGCCGTGGGTGCAGGGCTGGACGTGGCGAAGCGGAACCGCGCAGGATTACCGCGACATGACCCGCCTGATCTGGGACCGGGTAAAGCCGGTTCATCCCGAGATCAAACTGATCGGCGGAGGATCAACGCCCTATTTGCGCGATATTGTCTATGCAAAAGGAGCTACGAACGCAGGCTATATAGATGGATCCTGTACGCATCCTTATGGTCCTCCCGACCGTTCTACACCCGCGCCTGCCGCGCTCGAAGCCGTCATGAATGCGCGCTGGAGCCAAAGCGGCGGTTCCGGCGGCATCTGGGCAACAGAAGTCGGCGCGGCGGAATTTATGTTCCCCGAGCAGCCCGAACACCTGCGTCCCTTTGCCGTGGCGCGCTCTGTGGCGCCCGTTTATCTGTTGAATAAACTCGGCGCAGGCAACACGCCCATCCGCAATTTCTTTTTCGCCAGCAAATACAACCGATCATTCAGTGGTGACACGTTCAACTGGTGGGACGGGAAAAACCCGAAGCCCGCCGTGCCCGCTTATGCGACCATGACGCACCTCCTGGAGGATACCCTATTGCTCGGCGATATCTGGTCGAAATCCCGTGTCGGTTGGGCTCTTCATTTCACCCATCGCGATGGGCGTAGTGTTGTGGCGTTATGGGCGGAAGAGCCCTACCAAGGACAGGTTATTCTGCCGGAAGCTGATTGGACCGCAATTAATTATCTGGGACAGAAAACGGGTACGATCGCGGATGACTACCTCGTTCTTCCCTTTGAACCAATGACGGTCACGTATTTGCTCTCCGGAAATCCGGTTCAGGAGGTCGCCGAGGCGATAGCCGCAGCGCGCTTCGAGGGCTTTAATCCTGTTGATCTGACACCACTAAGTTTTCTCACTCCTATCGAAGAACGTCCCGCGCTACGGGTGAAAATGGAAAATTTGACGGCGCAGTTTCAGCCCGTCTCCTTTGTCGCATCGTCCAACGATGTACATTTTCAAAATCCTGTAGACCCGTTTGTATTGGGCCCCTACGAATCGCGCACCGTATCTGTGCCCATGATCAAGAGCCATACAAGCGAGGTGAACAGATATCCGGTGATGTTGGTGAGCGACGTGGCTGGTTTTTCGTTTACAAATCATCAGTCGGTGCAAGCCGCTGTAGCTCTTCCGATGACGCCCGTTCTGGATGGCCGTCTCGACGAATGGGATACCGTCACGCCAGCCACAATGGTATCGCGTGGCGGCAAGGACTGGACGGAAATCGCGCTCGACCCATCCAAAGCCGCCGAACGGCTCGGACAAAGCATGCCCGATCAAACGGTCTTGTATCGCTTGTGGACGGCTTGGGATGCCGATGCGCTTTATTTCGCAGCGGAAATCCCCGACAGCTCGCTCCAACCTAAACCGTCTTTCTCAGACAATCCAAATGCTTTTCCTTTCCTTTTCGATGCGCTGCAGTTGGCTTGGGATTTAGTCACGCCCAATCCAGACGATCTTCTGACAGGGCATCCTCTCTGGGAAAAATCATTGGCCTGCGATGTGGATTACGAATTCGCAGTGGCTTTCGCGCGCGATCCGGAAACAGGCGCACTGATTCCTGAAATCCACCGGCTCAAAGCGCCGGGAACAAATCTACAAACCTTCTATCCGACCAACCCGGATCTGAAACCACCGCTCGGGCCGTTGGAAAACCCACAAGCAATCATCCGTTACGATGAACAGAAGCAAAGTCTGGTCTACGAAATCGCCCTTCCCTTGACTACTCTTCCGGAATTGCATCATGCATTAACAAACAACGGAATGGAAGAGGTCCGATTCGCTTGGGGCGTCATAGATCGAGGCGGACGGGGCGCTACATACTGGACCCAGGAGACCGATTTAGTGCGCGAAGGCGCTTATGGTTTTAGCCCTCATTGGGGCGGCGGGGGACGCCGCTACGGAGGACGTATTCTTACAGACTGGTCCTATCTACCACAAAAAATGCCATGAACAAACAGGATACCAAATCCCATGTTGAAGCCCTGCTGCAATGCACCCGTAACAAAGTGGCTTATGTACTGCAACACGTATGCCTGAATCCGTCCGATCGCAACTACGGAGGCATCCTGCACAACGACAACGGCTACGCGTCCACGCGCGGCGCTATCTATGATTTTCAAGATGTTTTTTTTGTCTTCGCGGACAAGCGCTTTCCCGAGTATTATTGCGCCCCCCGAATAGGCGAACTTCTACGAGCACACCTCGATTTTATGCGGCGTCGCCAGCAACCCGACGGCACCATCGGCAACGAAGCCGTAGGGTACGCGATGGCCTATGAAGTCGGATTCAGTTTACTAGGGGTTTGCGACACCTACAGCCGGTACTTGAATACCCCGTCCGATCTTCCGGGCCGGGACGAAATTCTCGAGACCTTCCAACAGTATATTCTCCGCGGAGCCGAAGCGGTGCGCAACGGGTTTGCCGCCACAGCCAATCATCGGTGGACCGCCATCTGCGCCCCGCTGGCGATGGCCGACAGCCTGTTCCCCGATGCCCGCAACCGTGACGTGATCGAGGATTATTTATCCGATGGCATTGATGTAAATGCGGACGGTCTTTGCTTCGAGGAACGTGACCCAAACTACACGCATGTGGCTAATCACGGCCTGCTCAGGCTCGCAGACTACTGGGGCCGGATTGAGTTTCTGGAGATCATTGACCGGACATTAAAATTTCAACTCGAAATGCGGCAGCCTAACGGCGAGCCTGAATCGCTTTTCAGTCACCGGCAGGCACGGGGCGCGGCGAATCTTCCTTTTGGCGATTATGTCATTTTTGCGCGCATGGCAAAAGAAACCGGCAACGGACAGTATGCGACCGTCGCAGATGAACAGCTTGCCTGGCTATTGGAACAGGAGTGGTATCCCGTCTTCTCCCCTATGGCGGCGCTGGCCGATGACGCGAAATACGACATATGCGGTATTGAACGAGTCCCTTGGCAAACAGACGTGGATTGCTTTTATGAACAAAGCCCGTTCTACCGTTTCCGTCGCCGGAACGTCGCCACCACGCTGGCCGCAGATCCGGGTGAACATTTCTTTACCATAACCCAGGGGACGTGGGGCGGGCTCGTGCGGGCCGATAATTTGTTAAGTTATCACGTTGAAAATGCCATTCTGGATGGATTTAAAATTCACTGGGGCTACGGCCATGGCGGCCTTAAGCCGATGGAGATCATAACGCTTGATCGTGAACGACGCCGTTTCCGGCTGTTTTACGATGATCCCGGCACGGACCATATCGCCCATTTCCGCCCGCGCGAAAAATGGGGGCCTAGACGTTTCCACACGAATCTACGGGGGACCGTGGATGTGGAGATTGCGGACGACGGTGCCATGACCATCCAGATCGAGGTGGGTGGGTGGGAGGACGTTCCCATCAATGTGCAGTTGTTGCTTCGGGAAAGCTGTTTCCTTAAGGCGGATGGCGGACAGGCCGCACCACTCGCATTCGGAGGGCAATCCTTTACGGACGGACAGGACTATACCCTTGGCGCCCCCGATGGATCGGAGCTTTCCATACGCGGATTGCCCGCCTCGGAACACCGGGTGTTTCTCGGCGATCACCGCATTGTCGGAGGCCAGGCCGAACGGCGTTGCCATCGCCTCATTGCCGGCGTATTTACCCCGTTCGCCACGACCATTACTTTAAATCCATTGCCGCAATCTCACATGCACGTTTTGAAATAGTATCAGGAAAAATACAATGAAAGCAAAGCAGGTGAAACCGGCAAATCGTCCTCAGGGAAATCCATGCGCCCTCCAAGGCAGCATGGCGCTGTGTGGCCGGGCGCGCTTTACCCTGTTGACGGATCGCATGATTCGTTTGGAATGGGCTGAAGATGGTGTGTTCGAGGATCGGGCAACCCTCACCGTCTCCCATCGCCGTTTAAAGAAACCCGCTTTCGAAGCAAAAAAACGGGGCGACGCCGAACTTATAATCCGGACACCGGAACTGGTTCTCACCTACCGGGAAACAGGGCGCGGATTCACGCGCAGTAATCTTGCTATCCGATTTAAGATGGCGGGGAAATGGGCACACTGGACGCCGGGTATGAAAGACTCGCTCAACCTGGGCGGTACTGTTCGCACGCTGGATTGCGCGGATGGCGACCAATTTCGCACACTCAAATTGGATAAAAACAACCGATGGGTTCCAAGCGGAGAAACCCGCCCGGTTGATCTCGGCATGGGGCTTCTTTCGCGCAAGGGATGGGCGGTCGTGGACGATTCGAATAGCGCGGTGCTTGACCCGGGGATCGAAGCGTTTACCCCGTGGGCCGTCGCCCGGCAACCGGGCAAAAGACAAGACCTCTACTGGCTGGGGTATGGCTTGGACTACAAACGCGCTTTGTCCGATGCGTCACGCGTATTCGGATCCCAGCCGCTGCCTCCGCGTTATGCGCTCGGCTATTGGTATTCCCGCTACTGGGCATACACCGACCAAGAAATCGAAATGCTGGTGGACGATTTTGACCGCATGGGAGTGCCCCTTGATGTCATGGTCATTGATATGGACTGGCATTTGCCAGGCTGGACGGGGTACACGTGGGACCGCGACTTTTTCCCGGACCCCGACGATTTACTCGCCAAACTCAAGCGACGCGGATTACGGGTCACGCTGAACCTCCATCCCGCCGATGGCGTGGGGCGGCACGAGGAGGCCTTCCCGGCCATGTGTCGCGACCTGGGCCTTGACCCTAAGCATACCGAACGTATTCCTTTTGATTGCACAGATGCCGCGTATATGGCTTCCTATTTCAAGCGCCTCCATCACCCCGAAGAGAACCGGGGCGTTGATTTCTGGTGGATGGATTGGCAACAAGGTTCGAACACAAAAATTGTCGGTCTCGACCCGCTGGGATGGCTGAATCACCTGCACTGGATGGATCAGACCCTGCGCAGGCCCCAACGGCGGGCGCTGGATTTCAGCCGTTACTGCGGCCTCGGTTCCGGACGGTATCCGGTAGGGTTCAGCGGGGACACGTATTCGACGTGGAAATCCTTGACGTTCCAACCCCACTTGACATCAACCGCAGGCAACGTCCTTTTTGGAATGTGGAGCCACGACATCGGGGGGCATTTCGGCGGACCGGAATTCACGCCCGAGTTGTATACCCGGTGGCTTCAGTTCGGGGCCTATTCGCCGATTTTGCGCACCCATGCGGCAAAAAACCGGGAGGCGGACCGGCGCATTTGGGTATTTCCGGAACCCTATCGCGATGCGATGCTGGAAGCCATACGCCAGCGTTACGCCCTGATTCCGTACATCTACACCGAACTTCGCAAAGCAGAAAAGCATGGTCTGTCCCTACTGCGCCCTATGTACATCGAGCATCCCACTGCGCAAGAGGCTTATACGCATCCCGGCCAATATTATTTTGGCGATCACATGATCGTCGCGCCCGTAACCCGCCCTGTGGATGTTAAAACATCCACTGCCGAGGCAGAGGTATGGCTGCCGCCCGGCGATTGGTTTGACAGCGCAACGGGCTGTATGGTTCAGGGGGATAGCCTTTATCGCCAATCCTACTTGATCGAGGACACTCCTGTCTTTGTAAAAGCAGGCGCTATTATACCCGGCCAACAGGATACAATGCGATTAAACAAGACGTCTTATGATCGCCTGACGATTGAGGTCTACCCGGGCGGCGATGGACAATATCGTCTTTACGAGGATGATGGATTGTCCACCCGCTACGCCCAAGGAGAATCCGCTTGGATAGAGCTGACGCACCGCATACGGAAACAGAAAAGGATCATTACCATCGGCAAAGCCCGCGGCACGTACAAAGGATTCAAATCGAACCGGAAAATGGTGGTTCGCGTCCACGGATGCGCTCCACCGACATCGGTGCGGATCGGCGGCAAGGTTGTTAGCTGGCGCTATGACGGGGAAAACGCCGTCGTCATCATTCCGTGCAATGCCGTGGACTTGAACGCCAAAACGGTGATCGAAGTCCGGTTGCCCGTGGATGCGCCTGCGATCTTTCATCAAGGGTGGAAGGTATTCATGAAACGGATGAAGCAGGTCGCCGCACTCGTGAACAGCGTGTCGCCGAATCCTCCTTTGCATCCGGAAGATCGGCTGGCAACCCGTATGGCTCAAACCGGGAACCGAATCGCACGGCGCCCGGAAACAGTTCAGAAAGAAATCAAGGCATTGTCCGCATCACAGGCTCGCCTATCTATCGTATTGCAGGAATACCGGGATATGTTTCGCGAAAAACGCCGTCCGGACTCGGCCGCTATTCTCGATCGCGCATTGGCCATTCTGTCCAAGTCCGATATGCCAGACGCTCTGCAATAGCCGAAAAACATAAAGATAAATATTAGGAACGCGGGGGAAGCGCCGCGCGCGGTCGCGCGGGAGCGGCCCGTTGTGCAGGGGCTGGGCGACGTGCCTGCTGCGCGGCCGGGGCCGGACGGGCCATGACCGGGGGCGCCATTACTTCCCGCGAACCCAGCGATTCGCCGCAACGCGCGCAACGATAATCATGCAATTCAGCATGCGGCAAAACCAGCAATAATTTTTCGCGCACCGGTTGAGCGCTTTTACAACGCGGACAATACAATTCACTGGCTCGTAGATCTTCAAATTGTTTCATGCGGCCATGGTACGATTATCGCGGGAAATGGCAAGTTTCTTGAACAGCATTGCGCGCCACACGTAAACGCAGTAGGATGCCGCTATGGAAAAAAATACGTTTACGTTTATTGGGGCGCTGATTGGGGCGCTGATAGCGCACGTTGCCCTCGCGCAAGAAAACGACGGCGACGAAGGACTAACCGGCACGCGCCTGGAACACCGCGCATGGGCCGATGCGCAATACACCGCCTGGAGCGAAACCCACAACGATTCAAAGCAATATTGGATAAAGCCCGGACTTCTGGCGGATCGCGCGTCTCGTACCATCACGCTTCTGGCCGAATCCACGGGCTTGACTCCCGACGATCCTATTGAATTCATTTTGATCTCCGACACCAGTGGGCACGACTACGAAGCGTTGGCGGTTTCGTATGCGCGCCCGAAAGACGTCCACGATGCCTTGACGTTTATCGGCGTGGATCCCGGTCAGCCCTTTAATCCCGCGAAACTGCGTTACCGGCCCAAAGGCGAACGAATCATGCTTTCACTGCAATGGGAAGACGATAGCGGTCAGCTTCATCAATGGAACGCAGAAGACTTGCTGTTTGATTATCGTTCACGGAAAGCCCTTCCGGTCGAAGGCTTTGTGTTTACCGGTTCGCAGTGGATAGACGACACCGAAGGAAAGCGCGTGTATGCGGCCGAACAACTCGGGCCGCAGTCTATTGTCTCGACCTACAACGAGCCCTCCACGGTGATGGACACGCCGCGCGATGTCCCACAAAGCGATGTGTATGGACACATCCGCCCGCACAAGGACCGTCAACCACCCGCCAACACGCAGATCACCGTAACATTGACGCCGGAGTTTCCCGCAGGAGAACAACGCGTCATGGATGTACGCCTCGAACTAGGCGTCTTGCAAAACGGGCAAACATCCATGACATTAACCGACCGCAATGGCGAGCCTCTTCACGAAGGCCATGAAGCGCAAAATGTGCTTGCCGCGCTTGGGCGGCTGGATTCTCCGGATAAAAATGTCTATGTGGAATTAGTTATGACGGATGCGGTTTCGCTGGGCGCGATTCGCGAGGCTCTGGCTCCGCTACAACCGGTGTTATACGCCGCGGACATGCCCATCGAACCCCCGCGCGACGGTCATTTATTTTACCGCTCTTTTTTCCCGAACGAAGATCATCGTTCACGCGAAAACCGGCCAAGTCAGGTGCTGGAATGGCACGTAACGCAGGAGCCGGACGGATTTAAAGGCGAGTTAATCCACGTCGAGGAAAACATAGAACGGGAGCCAGAGGATCCACGCTACGAAGAAACCACTTGGGACGCCTCCACTCCCGCCGCGCTGCAAGCCGCGCTGGAGGAAGCGCAGCATCGTCTTCCTGTCCTGCTTACGTTTGCGCCGTCCGACATGCTTTATGCGGATTTGATGTCGTTTCTAGCTCCTACGCTGGATACGCATAACACGCACTTTATTTTTCTCGACTGATCTTTGTAGACGAAAGGCGCATGGCTTTATACAGACTCATACAACGGGATGTTCCCAAGCCGCAGGAATGGCTTCTTGCGCCAGGCGCTTATTTGGTTGGCCGTGACGCTTCGTGCGACATCGTCATTGACCATTTGACGGTCTCCCGACGTCACGCGAAACTGGATGTGGACGCCCAACACGGCGTGCGTGTAACCGACCTTGGAAGCCGGAACGGTATTCGCATCAATCAACGGCGTTTGCGCAAACAGCAAGCGATTGCGTTTGCCGGAGATCAACTTTCGTTTGGTGATGTGCGTTTGCTTTTGCAACCGGCGGGACAGCCCCCGGCGCAGCCGGACGCCCAGACAAAAGGCGTGACGATCACGGAACGTCTCGCTCGGCACAGCCATATCAGCGGCATGCCCATAGAGGAAGCCTTGGCCAGTTTGTCTTTGTCCGATGGCACAGCCGCGCAAGCGTTCAAAGCGCTTTCCGAGCTGGCGGGTCTGTTAGCCACACACCAGCGGCTGGAAGATATGTTTAGCGAAGCGCTGGAGCGGCTGGCCCACATCATACCGGGACAGCGCTATGCCGTGCTTTTATCCGAACGCGACCCCGACCTGCTTGAAATCAACGCCACCTACCTTCTGGACCCGGACGATTCGCGATCTTTTGATATTTCGCGCACCATCCTCCGGGAAGTAGTCACAAAAAAACGCGCGGTTTACTTCAGCGATCTGGGCGGCGACCAACGTTTTACGTCCCAGGATTCCGTCGTGCTGCAAGGCATACGTTCCGCCATGGCGGTTCCCCTGGTGGATCAAGAACGGGTGCTTGGCATTCTGTATATTGACACCTCCGAATCCGGGGAACGTTACGATCCGCGCACACTTAAACTCGCCGCTACATGCGGCTACCTGCTGGCCGCAAAAATTACACAGCATCATTTATTGCACGAACAGCAATCCAAACAAGCCATGGAAGCTGAAATGTTGCTGGCCGCCCGCATGCAGCAGGACTTAATGCCGCTTGATCTGCCCGAAGCGCCCGGGTACACCTTCCATGCCCATTTAGCACAATCACGATTGGTAGGAGGCGATTTATACGACGTCGCGCACCTCCCGGACGGCCGTATGCTTTTTCTGGAAGCCGACGTGGCCGGCAAAGGCATGGGCGCTGCATTGCTGGCCTCGAATATTCTTTCCGCATTTCGTATTCTCCTCGGCTTTGCGTCGTTTGATGTGCTGGACGCCGTGCAACGCGCATCCAGACAGTTGCTTGAAACCAGCAAGCGCTCCGACTTTGCCACGTTGTTTATCGGCGTGCTGGATACCGCAAAAAACAGCGTCGAATACATCAACGCCGGTCACAATCCCCCTTTGTTCATGCCTTTCCAGGGAAACGCGCGCAACCTTGAATTCGGAGAAGTGCCTATGGGCGTGCTGGGAGATTTTACGTGGACACGACGCACGTTGACTTTAGCGCCGGGTGATCGTTTGCTGTTGTACACCGACGGCTTGCTGGACGCCGCCAACGAAGAAGGAAGGCTGTACGCGCATACCGGTCTGCTTCAGTTCGTGGCGCATCATAAAAACCTCCCCGCATCCGATTTCCTGCGCGAATTAATTGATGATATTCAACAGTTTATGGGAGAAGAATCACCTACGGATGATTTAACCGTGTTGCTTGTCGAGCGAAACAGGACCAATGCATAAATGAACGCCCTTACATTTTCCATTGTCATCGAAACCGAGAATCTGGCGTCGGGTGATTTCACCGACCTAATGGCTTGCCTGGAATCCCTGGAAAAACAAAAGCGCCCCATTACGGATGCCCATTCCGTGCTTATTCTGGACGCCGGGCGTGTGGATCCGGAAAAAACCAAACCACTAACCGAACGTTTCCCGTGGGTACAGTTTCATCTGCATGCCGAACCGGTGCATTATTATAAAGCTAAAATGGAAGGCGCTAAATTAACCGATGCCGATATTGTATTATTCGCGGACTCCGACATGGTATACGAACCCAACTGGCTAGGGGACATGGTGGAGCCGTTTGAGCGCGACGGTTCGGTGAAAATCACCTGTGGCTCCACGCGTGTGCGCTTAACGGGTCCCTATACACTGATGATGTCTCTTTTCTGGATGATCCGCACGCAACCCAACAAGCCCAGTATGGCCCCGGCTGGTGGGATGTACGGCAATAACTTTGCGGTGAGAAAAGGATGGTTCGATCAATACCCTATCCCGCACGCCTTGCCGTTGTATCGCAGGCACATTGCGGTGTATGTCCAGATGCTTCACGAGTCCGGTATAAAAATAACCAGCCAGCATACCGCGCGCGGGTATCACCGTCCACCGGATAGCCTGAAAGAATGGACCATGCGCATGTTGGTTCTAGGCCATGACATGGCCATGATTGCTGCCGTTCAGATCATACCCGGGGATGTGCGGCCGAGCTGGCATGTGCCATCGCGCTGGATGCTGTTACGTTCTCTGCTCAAGGGATTGCGCGCCCGATGCAGCCAGGCCTGGCGCGGATGGAAGCAATTACGCCTTGAAAACCCCAGCGTCATCCGCTGGCTGCCCGGCATGATTCCCATAGCCTTTGCGGGCCTGATTTTGCAAACGGTAGGCGGCATAATAACACTGGTTAAGCCAGGCGCGATGCTGGCGTGGATGAATCACTTCGAAAACCCGGACGGAGTCTCTTGAATCCGGCGGACTCCCATCCATTGGCGCCGCTGACGCGCTGTGACGCATGTGGAGCCGGATTATCCTCGGAACGACGCCCTCTCACGCGCCAGATACTGGATGCCGTGACCGATCCTCTCGCGAACCACATGCTGCGCAAGCGCATCCAACGCCACGAAAGGAAAACGAATTATCCGGCACAGGCCGAAACAATTCGCGCACGGAATCCCGGACTTTCATTGGATGGCATGGCTGTCGTCACCTATTTATTTAACCATATGCAGGGCGGGTCTCGCCTGGCTAATTATTATACATTTCGCGACAGCATGAAGTTGTGCGGTTTGCCTTTACTGGTCGTGGAGTTGGCGATTGGCCATGAGCAGCATGTCATTCAGCCGGACGGAGAAGAAGTGCTCCGCGTGCGGAGCCGCGATCTATTGTGGCATCGGGAACGCCTGATCAATATAGGCATTAAGCATGTATTGCAACAGGGCTTCAGCCAGGTGGTATGGGTTGACGCCGATTGTCTTTTTCTTGATCAAAAGCGCTGGCCTTGGCACGTCGCGGCGGCATTACGCAAGCATCCCGTATGCCAATGTTTCCGTTATGTTATCAGGGACGAAGCGCCAGGATGCCAGCCCCGGACCGGAGCATCCAGCGCTTATTTGTATAACACAAAAGGACGCACACGTTATCGTTTTTCCGGGCAAGGGACATCCTGCGGTTTTGTATGGGCCGCGCGCGCCGGGGTTTTGGAGCAAATACATTTGTATGATCATGCCTTGGTCGGGGGCGGTGACCGTCTGCATTTTCAAGCATCGCTTCCTCAAGATGCCGCGTGGGAAAAACGTTTTCTTCAGGGACGCACGTTTAATGCCCGACCTTGTCTTTCCTGCGGATACACACGCTCCGCGCCTGCCTATCGGGATCACGCAATGGCCTGGGCCCGCGCTTGGAACCAAGTCATGGAAGGCTCGCTGGGTTACGCCGAACTAACCATACGCGCTCTTTATCACGGCCAAGCAAGCAACAGGCATTACAATCTGCGCCTGCAAATACCCTTGCGCCACCAATACGACCCGGTCCAGGACCTAACGTTAAACGAAGACGGCTGTTACGAATGGGGATCCGACAAACCGGCTTTTCACGAGGATGTGCGAAAATATTTTGCCGCCCGCGAAGAAGTCCGTTAATCGCGACATCCATACAACAACGCTTCGACATGCGCCACACAGGACGCGGAAAGCGCGCCCGGGTTATAGCCCCCCTCGAGCACCGATACGACACGATTACCGCAATACACCTGCGCCAGATTCATCACCATCAGCGTCAGGTCATAATAATCCTGTTCCAACAACGTGAAATGGCCGATGGGATCGCTTGCATGGCCGTCAAAACCTGCTGATATAATGATTAAATCCGGCTTAAACAACTGCATCGCGTTTGCGAGATCCCGTTCGTAGGCGGGAAACAATTCCGCACGTCCGGCCCCTGCCGGAAAAGGAATGTTTAAGGTTGTACCTTTTCCTGCCGCGGCCCCGGTTTCCCCCGGCTCGCCGGTAAAAGGATACAAAGGGGATTGATGCGTGCTCATGTAGAACACAGATGGATCGTTGTAAAAAAGGTCCTGTGTACCGTTGCCGTGATGCACGTCCCAATCCACAATAAGCACGCGTTCCGCCCCGTGTATCCGCTGGGCATACCGTGCCGCCACGGCTACATTGTTAAACACACAAAAACCCATGCCACAGTCACGCGTCGCGTGATGACCGGGTGGGCGAACGACACAAAAAGCATTACGCGCTTCGCCTGTCATCACCGCATCCACCGCGCGTAATACCGACCCCACCGCATACAGCGCCACTTCATACGAACGCAGACAAACGGCGGTATCGCCGGTGCCCAACTGAGTGAGGCCCGCTTCGATTTCATGACGGGTTTGAAGCAGGTAAGCCGGATCATGGCACAGCAAAATCTCTTTTTCGGTGGCTTTACGCGCCGAGAGCGGCAACGTCATTTCCGTCAAATGCGCCTCGCGCAACCCGCGCATAATCGCGTCAAACCGCTCGCACGACTCCGGATGATTCCATCCCGGATCATGCTGCCTGCACACGGCTTCGGCTATAAGCGCGGTCGGCATTTATATGTTCTCCACAAGCCGAAATCCGAGAGCTTTCACACGCGCGTTTAAGGTTGCGCTGGCGTGGCGCAACGCGATCCGTGAAGCGGCCCATTCGCGACGCACGGGATAAGTCTGGCGCATGCGGGTAAAATGGCGACCCGTGGATGCCGGGTCATCGCTGACACCGGAACGAAAATGTGCGTCGTCCGCCCGGATGTCGTACACGCCCAACATTAAATCCAATAACACTTCCTGATCCAATCGCCCGCGCGTATCCACCTCACGCGCGACAGGCATGTCACGCTGCAAAGCCGTTTCCGGATTCCAGCGGGGCTGCACGCCCACGTGACGACAACAGGCTTCGTACACCATCGCCGTGCCGTTGATCCGGCCCTCCAGCGAATACCCGGCAATGTGCGGCGTTGCGATATCCACACGCGAAACAACTTCAGCCCGCACACGCGGCTCGTTTTCAAAGACATCCAGCGCCGCATGATCCACTTGTCCGCGATCCAACGCCAGCAGCAGCGCATCGGAATCCATAATTTCGCCTCGCGCCGCATTAATGAACCACGCGCCGGGTTTCATCTGCTCCAACGCCGCGGCTTTAATCATCTGACGCGTGGGATGAGGGCCGTCGTCCACCAACGGCACATGAAAAGTCACCACATCCGACACCGCGAGAACCTCCGCTAGCGGGCGGTACGCGGGATCGCATGTCACATCGTATTTCGGCGGATCATTTAAAAGCACAGTCATGCCCAAGGCCCGCGCTTTTTCCACTACACGCGATCCAATATGGCCTACACCAATCACGCCTAACGTCATGTTAGACAAAATACGGCCATGCTGTTCCGCCAATAAAAGCAAAGCTGTGACAACATATTCCGCCACACTATTGGCATTGCAGCCCGGCGCCGAAGTCCATGTTATACCCAACGACTCGACCTCCGGAATATGGATGTGATCCGTCCCCGCCACCGCGCTTCCGACAAAACGCACGCGCGACCCCTGCAAAAGCGAGCGATTGATTTTTGTTTTAGTACGCGTAATCAACACATCCGCGTCACGCACACTATCAGCCGTGATCTGCTCTTCAGGAATAGACACTACGCGGCCTAACGTGGAAAACGCTTCCTCGCCACTAAACACAGTCGAAGCACAAACGATATTCATACCGCTATCATAACGCCACCCGCGTGTTCCTGTCTAGATCACCGTGGACGACAACGACGTCCAAACCCGGTCGGGCCGCACGCGAGCGCAGCGGGGATCGTCTTCACGCAAACGAAGGGAACGGCGGTCCCCCGCAAACAATGCCGTGCGGCAACCGCAACGCGATGCGGTCCACACATCGTTGCGCATGTCGTTGCCGACATATAACACTTCGTCGGGCTTTATCCCGTCTTCACGCAACGGACCCAGCACGGCGTCAAATAAACGTCGCGAAGGTTTGCCTTCCCCAAGCCGGTAGGACCAGACCGTCAACGCTTCTTCAAATCCCAAATCCACCGTCGTCTGCCCGAAAAACGCCTCGAATAGCAGCGGGGTATAAAACTGGGCATTAGACACAATCCCTAATCGCAGGCCCCGTTGACGTAAAACGCGAATCAAGTCCAGCGCGCCGGGCATAGGCCATACAGGATTCACGCGACACTCATGAGCGATGGCATGCAAACGTACATCTTCCGGTTCATGGCTTAATACCGATTTCCACACGTCCAGAATATCCACTTCGGGATACGCCACGCCGCGCGCGCGCGCTTCCGCATGCTGTTGTTGAATAGCCGCTTTCAGATCAGTCGCGACGTCATCGGTTTCCGCCACGGTTCCGACATCGCCGGTGCCCGAAATGAACAACGTGCCATAGACATCAAACAACACACAACGAAGGCCCGGCAACGGATCGTGCCGAGGCTCCAACCCCGGGGGGATCGGCTCCATCGGACGGCTGGCGGACCGGATGTATTCCACATACTGTTTATGACGTTCCGGATCGTTCATGAGCGCAGCAGACAAAACCGTTCGGGTGACAAAAATTGATCCAGCACCTGTTCCGAAGGCACAAAATCCAACGGACCATGGTCCTGTTCATTAATCCGTTTATACAGCGACTTCAAACGGGCGCCATACCGGGGCAATCCATATTGTTTTCTTACGACCGCTTGATTGGCTTTAATCCGGTCTTTCGACCAGCCGCATAACCCGGGCGATGAAGGAATCATCGCGTCGGCCCCTTCCCGCGCCGCGCGGATAATTACCGCTTCCTGCAACGCTTCATCCAAACGACCAAACGCCACGCGATCCCCGGGGCACGCGGCATGCATAGCCCGTTCGATATCCCGTTCGCTTGCTTTGCGACCGAACGATTCATACGCATGCGTCATGGATGCGCGCATGGTTTCGCGCAAGCGGGCGCTATCCACCCAGTCTTGCGGGACCGTAACTTCGTCATACATATGATCCAACGCCAATCCGCTTTCTTTGAACTCGCTGGTGATATCCGGCAAGTCGCGCCCGATTAACGGTCGCCCGAACATCCACGGCTCCATATAAGCCAAACCAAATCCTTCCGCCACACTGGTGGTGATCAACGCTTCGGCACGGTGCATCAAGTCCACAAAATCCTGCGACAAACCCATTTCAAACTCCACGGACAACATCTGTTTTTGCGCAAATGTTTTCCAACGACGATACCGTTCCACTTCCCCGCGACTTTCGGGCGCGAGCGTAACACCAAACGTATGGTGTTGATCCACGGCTGCCCACAGAAGAAGTTCCCCGATGTTTTTGCGACGTATAGCGCGGGTTGGATACAGGATCAATGGGCGCGTAACGTGATCGGGCGGCGGCGCATCGGGCATCGCGCCGGTATGCACGGCATTAGGCAATACCGCCAGTCTGCTTTCCGGGAAACCTGCTTTGTGGAGAAAATCGTAATCCCGACGATTTAACAACACATATAAAACACGGGGTCCAAGCGGGTATAAACGGCGTGTGCTATCGCCCAGATGACGATAATTGGCGGGACGACCGTCCTCCGCAAAGTCATGGATTTGCAGCGCCATGCATTCCCCGGCTTCTGCCAGCGCGGACACCCAATACGGCCATAACCGGTTTTTTCCAAGGGCGTGATTATGAATATGCCAAATATCAGGCGCCCCTCCCAACGCGCGTGTAGCCGCGGCGCGTATTTGTTGGCTTAGCGCATCGGGATGCACGGACGGATGTTCCGCATCATCGTATCCGAGACCCTGCACAACTTCGACCGGAGCTTCAAAAACAATTTCATCCGGAGGCGGCTCTCCAACGAGGATTGCGGGCTCCATTCCCGCTTCTTTCAACGCGCGCGCGGCGTGCTGCATAACGCGGGTCACCCCGCCCCGGCGCGCATGATAATGGACAATGGCGACACGCATGCCTTTGCCTATTCAACGATATTAAATTTTTCGCGGTAGGCGGGAATGGTGATCATCGGAGGACGCTCTTCTTCCACGATATGATACTCCACCTGCTCGAACGATCCTTCGCGCGCCTGAAACTGGCGTAACGACGGGTGCAGGTTTGGCATCTCGGGCATGATGCCCAAGGATTTAGCGCGTGACAGAAACGTCTGTAAAATGCCAAACGACATTTTACCCAGATCGCGCGTAGCTTGATTGCGATGCACGCGCTGATCCAAATCGGTTTGCCCGAACGCCTCCATACCCCACTTGCTGTAGACATCAATTAAATGCGAGGTCTCCACGCCGTACCCAATCGGAAACGGAATGTCCTGCAAGACTTCACGGCGCACCGCGTATTCCCCCGACAGCGGCTGGATAATGCCGGTCAACTCCGGGAAAAACAACGAGAAAAGCGGGCGCACGAGAATCTCGGTCACCCGCCCGCCGCCGGATGGACGAATGCCTTGCGAAAAAGCCAGTGGCCGGTCATAGAAGGCTTTTACGTATTTAATTTCCGGGCGGTACAGCAACGGCGCCAGCAATCCGTATGCAAAGCGCGGGTGAATATTTTTGATATCCGCATCCACATAAATAATAATGTCGCCTTCGAGCTGATAAATGGCTTTCCACAAATTTTCGCCTTTACCGCGCTTAGCGCCTACTTCCGGCAGAATATCGGAAGCGAGATATACATCCGCGCCGTAGGATGCCGCGACTTCACAGGTCTGATCTGTGGACCCGGAATCAATAATCGCGATTTCGTCCAGCAAGGGATAACGGCTCATCAGCTCGGATTTAAAAATAACTACTTCTTTGCCGATTGTTTTTTCTTCGTTTAACGTCGGGATGCACAACGAGACTTTTACATTCTGCTGTTCTTTCGCCTCCACCATGTGCCGGAAATCCCAGAACTGGCCATGATGAAATGTATTGTTATGGACCCACTGATCAATGTTCATGACGCCCATCCTCGTCCATGGCCACAAGCATCCCTATCAATTGAGCCATGCCTGTAAAAATAGGCTCAATTTTTAGCGACTCATTAATTTGGCTTTGTTTTTCGCTTTCCGTCAGGCCCAACGTAATGGCGGGAATATTGTGATTAATCAACTCCGACAATTCCGAGGTGCTGGGCGCCATGCGCGGCTCAATATCCAGCGCCCGCATTACCGCGCGCGCGCGTCGCACCAACGCATGGCGAAAATCCACGCCGCCGGGTTTGCGACGCGCCAGCACGTCCAGCTTGATGTCTGCGTTTGTTTCAGACTGCGTTTCGGCTATCGCATCTTCAATCTGCTGCAGAATGTCATGCACGACTTCGGCCGATTCGCTGCGTATTTCAAAACGCAAAAGCGCATGGGTGGCAATCGTGTTAAACGAAGTCCCCCCCTCAATCGTGCCCAGCACAATGCTGGTTTTCGGACGTTTAGGCAACGGAATGCGATTCATTTTATTAATTAAATCAATCAGCGTGATGTTCGCGCCTGCCGCGCCAAACCGCGTCCAGTCGTACTGCTCGGGCACATAGACATTTATTTCCGCGCGCACCATGCCAATCGAGGAATAACTCAGCCGGCCTAACTGGACTCCTTCGACACACATGGCGCATTGAATAGGGCGTTTGTTGTTTTGCAGAAAAAAACGGAGTCCTTGCAAGTCCCCTCGCCCGAGACTACGGGACGCGGCCATAAGGATTACATTGGATTTAAGCGCTAAATCCAATTGCTCCAACGCAAGCGGAAGCGTCGCCAACGCCGCCAGCCCCAATGCATTATCCCCCACAGCAGGCCCTTCCACGCGATCTACATGCATGGAAATCGTGTGATCCACTTTCGGCCCGAAAATACTGTCGGCATGCGCAACCAGCAGGATGTTGCGATCGGATTCCGTGCCGGGCAAAATACCAAACCCATTGCCTACTTCGTCCGCGGAACAATTATGCAACCCCGCTTCGCTGAAACGATCCACCATAAAACGCACGCGCGCTTCCTCCTCAAACGTCGGCGCGGGAATTTCGCCCACCATCACGATGTTGGTCAGCAGAATATCCCGTTTATCCGCCATCGCATGGCGATAACGTTCGAGTGCATTTTTTATATCGTTGTTTTTTGCCATGAACAAAAACACGCCCTTCCTTGCGTGCGATAGATTGTGGTGTGCTTTCATTCAAACAAACATGCTTGCATTAAGCAAGGTCAACGATACATTAAGTTGTGTGAACGCAAAACAACACAGCGGCAAAGGCACACGTAAACCATGGCGGAACGCATAGGATTTATTTCCACACGCTTCGCTGGCCTGGACGGGGTATCGCTTGAAAGCGCAAAATGGGCGCAGGTGTTGTGGGACTATCAGCACGTCAGTTACTGGTATGCGGGGCGGCTCGACCGCTCGTCCGACATTAGTCATTGCGTGCCGGAAGCCTATTTCGGCCATCCCGAAATAAACTGGATCAACGAACGCATCTGGGGCCGTAATGAACGGGACACGCTTGTCAGTCAACGCATTCACGATTTATCGTGTTATCTGAAAGAAACGCTGTATGAGTTTACCAAGCGTTTCGACTTGAGTGTGCTGGTGGTGCAAAACGCAATTACGATCCCCATGAATCTTCCGCTCGGCGTCGCGATTACGGAATTCATCAACGAAACCGGCATGCCGACCATTGCGCATCATCATGATTTCTACTGGGAACGGCAACGGTTCATGGTTAATGGCGTGCACGATTATCTGGACATGGCTTTTCCCCCACGGCATCCCAGCTTGCAACATGTGGTCATCAACATGGCCGCGCGCGAAGATCTGGCATGGAAACGCGGTATATCCTCCCTGCTTATCCCCAACGTCCTTAATTTTGAAACCGATGCGCCTGTCATGGATCAATATTCCATGGACGTGCGCGCGGAAATCGGCCTGGCGCCCGACGATGTCATGATCCTGCAACCCACCCGGGTTGTGCCCCGCAAAGGCATTGAGCACGCGATTAAACTTGTGGAGATGTTAGGCGACCCGAAATATAAACTGGTCATTTCCCACGAGTCCGGCGACGAAGGATACGAGTACCACAATATTCTTTCGGAACTTGCGAACGCCGCGGGCGTGGATATTCGCTTTATCTCGACACGCATTGGCGAAGTCCGGCAATTGGACAGCGAAGGCAAGAAAATTTACACGCTTTGGGATTTATACCCGCACGCGAATCTTGTCACCTATCCAAGTTTATACGAAGGCTTCGGCAACGCATTTCTGGAGTCGTTGTATTTCCGTGTGCCTGTGCTGATCAACCGGTACGCTATTTTCGCGCGCGACATCGAGCCCAAAGGATTCCGCTTGCCGGTCATGGACGGATTCCTGACACGACGCGTCGTAGAGGAAGTCCGGCGCTTGCTTGAAGACGACACCTACCGGGCGGAAGTCATGGAACATAATTACGCCATGGCTAAACGCTTTTACAGTTATTCCGTTTTGCGCCGCAGTTTGCGCACGTTAATAACAAACATCACCGGTCTGGACGACTTGTAATGTCATGCTGAAATCCATTTCCAAAACCATTTTACGTCGTATTGAGGGCCGGTTCAGGATCCTATACGGCGACCAGGCGCCGCATCTTGTGAATCGTTTATTTATGCTGGTAGGGCGCTATGGCGTTGGACTCAACGGCATGTCCAACGGACAAGGCGCGCAATGGAACCAAACGGATCGCGTATTGATCACGTATGGCGACATGGTGCGGCGCGACGGCGAAAGCCCGCTGCATACGCTGGATTACGTGGTGCGCGAACGGCTGCACGGCATGGTAAACACCGTGCATATTCTGCCGTTTTATCCGTATTCATCCGATGACGGATTTTCCGTGATTGATTACCGGGCCGTGGATCAGGCGCTGGGAAACTGGTCCGACATTAAGCGCATGGGACAACATACGCGCCTGATGTTTGATCTGGTCTTGAATCATGTATCACGCCAAAGCGCATGGTTTCGCAATTACGTCAGCGGGATCGCGCCGTTCAGCGAGTTTTTTATTGAAGCGCCGGAAGGCGCGGATGTCTCCGGTGTAGTGCGGCCGCGCAGCCTTCCTTTGCTTTCCGAAACAGCCACGCGTGCGGGCAAGCGTCATGTGTGGACCACGTTTAGCGCCGACCAGGTGGATTTGAATTTTGCCAACCCGGATGTGTTATTCGAATTTCTCGACATCCTGTTTTGGTACATCGCCCACGGCGCGCGCATTATTCGTTTGGACGCTATTGCGTACCTTTGGAAACAAATGGGAACAACATGCATTCACCTTCCGGAAACGCATGAAATCGTCAAATTGTTCCGCGATGTTGTGGACATGGTGGCGCCTTATGTTTTGTTGCTGACCGAAACCAATGTGCCGCACGAAGAAAATATCAGTTATTTCGGGGAAGGCGACGAAGCGCATATGGTGTACCAGTTTTCCCTTCCTCCGCTGCTTGCCCATGCGTTGTTGACAAGCAATGCCAGCCGGCTAACCACCTGGGCGGCTTCCTTGCCCGATCTTCCGACAGGCCAAACGTTTTTTAATTTTACGGCTTCGCATGACGGTGTGGGCGTGCGGCCTTTGCAAGGCCTTCTTTCAGATCATGAGTTTAAACAACTACTCCAGCACGTCGAACAAATGGGTGGCCGCATATCCTACAAACAGAATAGCGACGGATCCGAAAGCCCATACGAATTAAACATCACGTATTTTGATTTGCTGGGTGAACCGGATCGCCCCGTCACGGAATCACAGATTCAGCGGTTTTTATCGTCGCAAGCCATCATGCTGGCTATGCGCGGCGTGCCGGCCATTTATTTCAACAGCTTGTTTGGCGCGCGTAATAACCTGCAAGGCGCCGAAGGCACCGGAAGGCACCGCACCATCAACCGGGAGAAATGGGTGGCAGACGATTTGATGGCGCGTCTGGATAATCCGCAAACCCTGGAGCATCGCATTTTCCAATCCATCAGCCGTATGCTGCGCGTGCGGGGAGAACATAGCGCGTTTCATCCGGACGCTCCACAACGCGTGCCGGATCTCGGCCCGGACGTTTTTGCCATCGAGCGAATACCGTTGGATGGAACCGCGCCGGTCACCTCGTTGACCAATGTAACCGATCATGACGTCACACTGACTGTGGATAAACGGTTGCCTGCGCTTCAATCTCTTGGCGCCTGGAAAGATTTATTGCATCACGAAACCGCGACCGACAAACCAAAATCCATTCGGCTCGCCCCGTGGCAAACCGTATGGCTGACGCGCAGTTAACCGACCGCGAAGCGGGCGCATTCGCTGGTCCCGAGCATCTGATTCAGGTGGTCAACCAGTTTCTCCTTGCGGTTGTCTATGATGTCATGTTTCGGCATCCGTTACTCCGTCCACAAATGATGAATCGGTAGCGCCCAAAGCCGGTCGCCAAACGGAAGCGCTTCCTCTCCTCCGTATAACACGATGCCAGCCGTGAAGCGCGATTTTGTATCTCCTGCAAGCGCTTTGAGGCCGTCAAAATCAGAAGACGTGACGGTCTTTGAGCGCTTGACCTCCACCCCCACGACCCGGCGACCACCCTCCTCCAAGACAAAATCCACTTCCGCGCCGCCCGACGTGCGGTAATGCATCAGGGCGGGGCCGGTTTCGCTCCATTCGATTTGTTTGAGCAACTCGCATCCCACGAAGGTTTCCAGAAAGCGTCCTGAATAGTGGGCATCCTCCAGTACCGCCGCTTCGGATGTGTTCAGCAAATACGCCATAAACCCCGTATCGGCGAGCATCAGCTTCGGCGACTTCACCAACCGCTTGCCCAAATTGGCGGTCCATGCCGGCATGCGGTGAATCAGAAAGGCGGCTTCAAAGAGCGCCAGATAGCGTTGTAACGTAGAGTGCGGGATGCCCGAACTCCGGGAGACCTCGGCGACATTCAGCAACCCGGCCGACCGTGCGGCCAACAGGGCCAGTAGGCGGGGCGTATCCGCCAGACCCTCGATGTTCGACAAATCGCGAATATCCCGCTGTAGAATCGCGGTCAGGTAGGAAGCAAACCATTTCCTTCGACGCGCTTCCGCTCGGACCAAGGCCTCCGGATACCCGCCCCGATGAATACGTTCTGAAAGTACCGGGTTGCGTTCGTTTGTTCGCCCCTGCGCGACAGGGGAGCCATGGAACACCCGGTCAACGAACGTCTCGCGCTGCCCCGCTATTTCTCCCTGCGACAAGGGGCGCAGCGTCAGAATTTCCATGCGCCCGGCCAGAGAATCGGACAGGTGTGGCAACATCAGCACATTGGCCGATCCCGTGAGCAGAAATCGGCCCGGTTGCCGATCGCGATCCACGCTGGCCTTGATCGCCGCAAACAAAGCGGGCACCTTCTGCACTTCGTCAATGATCAGCGTGCCCTTTGCGTCGGCGACGAATCCGACCGGATCCTGACTGGCGGAGGCCAACACCCCCGCGTCATCGAGCGAAAGATAGCGAGCGTGCTCCAAGCCCTTGGCCATCGCCCGGACCAACGTCGTCTTCCCCGTCTGGCGGGCACCGTTCACCAGCACCACCGGCGTATCCGCCAATGCCGCCCGAAACGCCTCTTCGATATGCCGCCGTATCATGGTGACAATCTAACCGTTCCGTGGTGAATATGCAAGGCAATATTGAAGGGCGCTTTGAAGCTCGGCGGCCTCCGTGCGCCAGAAGGGGGCTTGGCAACTGATGATGCCTTGCTCCTCGACAATCCGAAGGCGATCGGCGTATTGATCCTCGAAGGTGGCGGGGGGCTGAAAATCGTGGGCGAAGGCCATGAATGAATCGGTATCCTTAAAGAGACGGGCCGCCAGCCCCGCAGCCATCAATGGCCCGATCAAGGTGTCCGCTAGATTTTTCAAAAGCCGGACCGATGCCTCGACCGGATTCAACCAAGTCGCCGTAAACCAACCCAACTCCAGCATCCAACACCGGATCGCAGAATTATGGTGGTCCAGGTTGGCTGTCAGTTCCTGAACCGCATCAAGTTCTGACAAGGGCGGCTCACAGGCAGCGCACTGGCAAAGCTTCCAGCTCAACTCATCCATCCACGATACGTCGCGACGCATGGCCGCCTGAACCCGGTTTGACTCCATCTGCTGCGCGACATTTGTGAATTCCGAACCCCACTCGACCGCAAGAAGCAGGCAAGCCAAGCCAAGTTCGTCCGCCCGGCGCGGCAGCGGATTATGAACGGCGATGGAGCCGTTCTTGTTCTGCACCCTTCGCGCCTCTACCAGACTTGATCTATTTCGACATTTTGAATATAACCCACTCACTCGGTGGGCAATGCGTTAATGCATGGCTTGCGGAAGGATGAAGGATGAAGAAAAAGCCCAAAGCGGTAGCAAAAAAGTCGAAAGGAAGTGATCTGACTGCGCTCGTGACCGAGGTGCGAAGCTTGATTGCCTCTGCCCGAAACGCCGCCGCGTCCACGGTCAATACCCTCCAGGTCCTGACCAACTTCGAAATCGGACGCCGCATCGTCGAGCACGAACAGAAGGGCGAGAAGCGGGCCGAATACGGGGCGGAATTGCTGAAAGCCCTGTCGGAACGGTTGACAGAGGAGTTCGGACGCGGGTTTTCAAAGGCGAACCTTGAATACATGAGACGGTTCTTTCTGGAGTGGCGGCATCGTGTTCCGCCAATTGCCCAGAAGCCTTCTGGGCAATTGGCTGCGGGTGATATTCTTCAGGCGTCTGCTGAAAAATTGGCATGTTCCCAAATTACCGAGACAGCGTCTCGGCAATTCGCCGCGATACCCATTACCCTGAGCTGGTCGCATTATGTGCTCCTGTTGACCATCAAAGACCCTGACGAGAGAAGCTTCTACGAGATTGAGGCGACAAACCAAGGCTGGTCCGTGCCCGAACTCAAACGCCAGAAAGCCTCCGCCCTCTACGAACGTCTCGCCCTCAGCCGCGACAAGCAGGGCATCCGCGACCTCGCCGCCAAGGGACAGATCATCACCAAACCCGAAGACGCCCTCCGCGAACCCTACGTCCTTGAGTTTCTTGGCCTCGACGAAAAGGCGGAATATTCGGAAACCGATTTGGAAACCGCAATCATTGACCACCTTGAACATTTCCTGCTGGAACTCGGTAAAGGTTTCCTCTTTGAGGCCCGCCAAAAACGGTTCACGTTCGACGAGGACCATTTCTATGTGGACCTGGTATTCTACAATCGGCTTCTGCGCTGCTACGTCATCATTGACCTCAAACTCGACAAGCTTGCGCATCAGGACCTGGGCCAGATGCAGATGTACGTGAACTACTTCGACCGCCACGTGAAACTGCCGGACGAGAACCCCACCATCGGCCTCCTGCTCTGCAAATCCAAAAAAGACGCCATCGTGGAGCTGACCCTGCCCAAGGACGCCAACATCCATGCGCGGGAATACCAGCTCTATCTACCCTCCAAGGCGCTGTTGAAAAAGAAACTCATGGAATGGAGCAAGGAAGTGGAAGAATGAATCTGGAAATCGGTGTCCACCCCATCTTCCACCACGACGCCGGATGACGAGAACGAGAACTCGGCAGACGATGTAGGGAACCCGAACGGCGATGCCGCCGATGGATGGAAAGCAGCAAAAGCAGCATCGTCATGGAGTTTATGAACCAAGTTCGGCGTCCAGAATCGCGGATAGCTTGCCGACATAGCGGGACATGGCGTGGTCCGGCTTACTCAACGCATTATTCCGGTTGAACCTGCGGGGGCCCTTGCCGCCCGGTCGACTGCGGGGGAAACCGGCCCGGTCGGGGCGGTTCGGCCCGCCAACCCGGTAGCCCGAGGTGTTGCCCAGTTGCACCAAGGTATCCACATGCTTGAATTGGGTTCGCAGTAAGTAGGCGACCGCATCAAGGTGATTCACAACCCGATAGGTCCTTTTGCCCAGTTCCTTATTGTAATGACGCACAAATTTCCTGTCACCGACTTGAGGCTGGCCAAAGGTGTACACCCCCTCTACAGACGCATTGGCCAGTACCAATTTGGTGGCCATCAACGTCGCCAGCGCGCCCCCGAGGCTGTGGCCCGCTATCCAGAGTTTGCGCGGCTTTTCGGTAAGGAGTCCGGTCAGCACGGCCAGCAATTCACACTCCACGCGCGCCAATGCACCCGCAAACCCGCTATGCACCCGGCCAAAATCGTGAGGCAACCGGCCAATACGCAGATTATCGCCCCAGTCGGCCTTTTCATCCGTGCCTCTGAATACCGTGAGGATATGCTTCGGCGTGCTCCAGACCGCGACATGTGTAGGGCCTTGATTCTTCCACGTCCATTGATTCAGCTCAAGTCCCCACGGTTCCGTGATCGCCTCCACATCGCGCTGCCGCTTTTTGTAAATCACATCCGAGAGATGGGCAAAAAACAGCGCGTTCTGAGCATGAAAAGAGGTTCCATCCGGAATCAATTGCGCATCGAATGCTTGAGCAGTCATTGTGGAATACTCCCTCCTTGCCAGGTTGTTGATTCTACACCCATTACTTCGCCGGATAACACGCAGAATGTAGCGCATCGTGGCCCACGCCAAAAAAATAAACGAACAACCGGGACACGCTGATCAAAACTTGACGGGTGGGGTAAGGACGTCATGCAGTGGCTCTATTTGTTTTTCTTGCGCAATTCTCGATATTCAAGAAATCCCTTTTCGCCAAGCCGGTTAATCAAGATATCTGCTTCGTCGCGTATCGGTTCATCCGAGTGCGCCATTCCTTGTTCGAGAATGGTCCATATCCCCTTCGTTTTCCGCGTAGAATGGAGCATCCAGCGGTCACTATCACTCTCGATGAATAGACGCAGGCATCGCAGAGTTTCGGCGGGCTGATCCTTGAACCATTCGCTCATGCGGTCGAACACGTATATATTCGAGCGGCTGATACTTGTCCGCTTCAGAACATCTTCCAATTCCCCATACGCCCATGCCGAGTCAAACGAACCACAGGAGAACCACCAACCAAAGGTGGAAAGTTCATCCTTGGGCATGTTGTCATAACCGCCAACATTTTCCTTTCGCCAATTCCACAATTTCTGCAAACGTTTCAGCATTTCCCCCTCAAAGACGCGGTTTTCGTTATTGAGCGTCCGCCCAATAAAATCGAATGCATGTGCGGTCAGTTCGGCCGGGGCGACGTGGAATAGGCGGTGAACGAGGCCATCTTCAGAAAGTGATTCCTCTCCCCAAACATAAAGAAGAATCACATGATCCACCAAGCGAGTGTATGCCATTTTTGTAGAACCATCTTCAACAGTCACTCCTTGTAAGGCCTCCACTTCATCAGTATATATCGGCCGCAGTACCTTGGTCGCTTGCGAATAGACGGACCCACTGTAAAGCAGATAGGAATGCCAAGCCGCATCGCGTAAGTGTTTAAGTTCTGAATCGCTGGGGAAAATGTTGGTCAGCTTCGATTGAACCCATTCTTCATCCAAAAAGACCAGACTCGGCAACCACTTGCCATACACCGCTCGATCCGTCGTGCGCTGACCATACGCTGCGGTCACATCCAAATGTGCGTCCAGCACCTCCCGCACCTCGGGTAGATCGGAAAAATTTGGTTTCCGGTCCTGTTCTGCCTTCAACTGTTTTTGAATATGTCGATAAACCCACATGGCGTAATGAAATACCGCATGTAGCGCTTTTCCTCGTACGGTATTGATGGACATATCCAACGCACTTGAGTTGCGTCCGCCGTACTTGCGCTCATGCTCTTCATCGGGCATCGGGTCTTCGGTTAACTGGCAAATCATACCCCATACCCGCTCGCGTTCTGTATAAGGTAATTGGTATTTGTCTGGAAAGATGTCCTCAAAAAAGTCGGCCATTTCATGCCGCGCATTGCCCCAGTCCATATCCGCTTCCAGGCCTTCGCGAACGTGCTCGGACACTTTTCGGCCGGGTATGGCGCGAGGCTTGTTCAGCAACCACCGGAAGAGCTTGAATAGCGGCTCGTATGCCAGCGCCCCCTCCGCAGCCTGAAAGCCTTTGGAGTACCCCCTGATTGCATGCCGAACATAAGTGGGGTCCACTGCTTCATCCATTAGGTGCTCGATCAATGGGATGTAAGTGGCGGTATTTTTTTCAATAAGTGCTGATAGGGCCGAACCCAAGCCATCAGGTGTAGGTGTTGGCCATTCGCCCGACGGTTCCCACTTCTTCAGATACTCGACCAGTGTGTCCAATGACATTGCACTCAATTCTTCGCATGTCTTGGGGCTTTGATTTCCTACACTCCATGTGCCCGACCAAGACAAATAGTCGGGAGGCATATCCCGTCCGGGCCTCTTTGCCTGCAATTGTTTTAAGCGATCCTCCCATGCTGGTGGTAATTGCCCCTCTAAGGCCGACAATTTTGTGAAGCGCCAGCTATCCAGATATTCTTCCCGCTCTTGATCAGATAGGTCAGGGCTGTACTCTTGGCTCCGTGCTCGCGCTGCATCGGCTCTATCTATCCATTGCAGTATTTGATGTTGTGATTCCGGCTTGAGATCAGAGAAACGTCGTTTCAGAAGGTGATAATATTCATGGTGTAGACGGCTATTGTTCAGCGCTTCCTCGTCCACCAGCCGGGCTTCAATCAGGTCGACAGGCACCGGATCAACCACCTGCAGGAGGTATAATGTAATTCGCTGAAATACATTCCAGTCATGGTTTTCTAATATCTCAACAATCTCCGGCAGTTTATCGGGGGCCTTTGCGCAAGCAGCGATTACCGAATCTCGTAATGCGGTAATTAAATGATCCGTTACGTTCATCGCCAGATTCTGGTCGCTGTCCTCAATCGCCGGTCGAGAAATGACGGAAATATCATCGAGCCGTGCTTTTTCCGGATCGTCGTTCGCACCAGTGATAGCATTGTCTAGGAGCTTGCATAATAACGCGATCACATCATTTGGCGATAAGGGCACAATTTCCGGTATAAGCCGATCAAGAGCATGTTCATACTCGTACGAAGAACACTTTAGATGAAAGCCATGTTCGCTTTTCTCTCGTGTATCAGGTCGTATTGCAAACAGTTCGGAGAGAAGACGCAGGACGGCTGTGCTACGGCCGTCGCGAATTAATATTTTAAGACACTGGCAGAGATCATCGACGTATCCGATAGGGAGCTGTGGCGTAGACAATATCCATTCTGTTTCGCCATCAACCCACTGCTCAGCCGCTTCTGCATTTAATGCGGATGCTATCTCGGCACTGATGCGGCATAACTCGTCATAACGCATCTTTCTGGCCTGATTGAGCAATTCCAGCGCGCAGGTATGGATATCGGGAGATTGTAATGACAAAACATGTATCAAGTATGACGCGGCAGGCCACAAGATGGCGCGCTTATTGGACATTTCAATTTCGTTGGGCATCAGAGCCCCTCTATCAAACAGCGATTGAAACCACGTTGCATCTTTTAACGCCCTGAAAGCATAAGACGCAATAATGGGTGAACGCCCAATGTGGTGAATAAACAAATCTATATCCTGATCGCTTGGTTGTGTCTTGCTGACAAGGCAATCAAGGTCATCTAGGAAATCAAAGAATCGCTTTTTACCTATCATAACTTACTCCCTCTGAGGTTCTCGAAAACACGACCGGTTTCGGTGCAGATGGCCATTTGCTCATAACTTCAGTCAATCCGATATGATCTTTGTCTTTGGCGTCATATCTCACAACAGAAATACCGTATTTAGCGTATTCGGCATTAGCTGCTTGCCGCTTATACGTGTTCGCCTCCTTACTGCTAATTCCAAGCTCTCGCGCGGTCTCGGTTTCTTCTTGGGGTAGCATAATAAATCGGCGATGAGGTGGAATATTGCAGTCACGTGTTTGCGCCTGTTCAAGTTTGCATAATTGTCCGAGCATCGCGGCCATCTGCGGTTCCCGAAGCTTGCATCCAATAAATAGGATATCAAAATCGTTCCATATGTTGCTCCACATATCGATTAGCCTGCGCTGTGGCTCAGGGTTGTACGCCTTGTCAAAATCATCAAGACAGAGCACAAGTCTCTCAGGATCAGGTTTGCCATGCTCTTCTATATACCCATGTAAATAAACTACGTTGCCACCCGAAAGACCTCGAACATGAAATTCAGGATAGGCATATACTCTTCGGTTACTACCCGGCCATCCGGCAATCGCTTTGGCAAGTAGAGGGTCATAATTCGTGGTGCAATAGGCGGCAAACTCGGTGTTAAGCAGCGCGTGGTAAACACCTGGAATCGACTTTACAGTCTGAGCAAAGGCGTTTTCCAAGACATCTACATACGCATCTCGATCGCTTTCCTTTGCTAACTGCGCTATCTTTTGCAGTAGATCGGCCCCGGTGTCTTCGTTCAGGGCATGCGGATGTTGAACCCCGCACTTAATCCTCATGTCTTCAACCAAGATATGCCATGCAGGATATCCAACCACACACGACAGACCAGACCCTATAAATGCGATCATTTCGCCACCCTGAATGCATTTCAGTAAATCAGGGGCATTAGGATCCGAATCGAAGCTTTCGTTGGGGCAGCTGTTCTTCATAGCACGTCACCCCACCGTCACCGTAACAAGGGACATGGTGTCGTTGCCGAAGATGTCTATAACTTTGGCGGCGATGGTGTAGCGGCCGGGCTTTGGGTAGGTGTGGGGGGCGCTGGTTAGTTCGAGTTCGCGGTTTTTGCGGGTGCGGAAGCTTTGCCATTCGTTTTCGAAAATGAACGCGCTGGTCCAGCGTTCCTCGAAATCAATGAATTCTTCGTCGGCTGTGATCACGCCCGGTAGCTCGCCTTCGACGCCCATGCGTTTGGGTACCTTGATGATCTCTTTCCGGCTTTCGTAATCGAAATCAATGGCCCAGTAATCCACCCAATCGGTCCAGTGTTTGGTGAGGACTTCGCGGGTGATGACGCCGTTCTTGTCTTTTATGAGCTTGATCAGCGCGCCTTGCTCGCATACGACCTCGCTCTTGCCTTCTTTCATTTCGGCGGCGATGGCGTCGGCCAAGCCCTGCGAGTAGAAGACGGAAAAGTCGGTGAGTTCGACGGCGAGGGTGAGCTTGTCCTTGTTGTCGTAACGCGGGGTGATCTCGATATAGGCCACATCGTGGAAGCGTACCTGGCTCTTTTCGATAGCGCGTTTGTCGAAGACTTCGGGCGGGATGTATTTAGGCGCAAGATCAATGCCTTTCTGTTTCGCCTCGTCGAGCAAGGCTGGGAACAGACCCATTTCAAACTCAAACGCCAGCACGTCCACGCGCGTCGCGCCGCGTTTCCGGCATTCGGTGACGACTTCCTCAATAAACAACCGGCCCACGGGCAGGTTGATGGGGCCGACCACGACCAGCCGCGCACCGCTCTTGCCGTGGAAGAAGCCGGTTCCAGCCAGCGGTTCTGCCCGGTAGGCTTTGAGAATCAGATCGCGGAATTCCTGTTCCTTCTTCGCCAACGCCTGTTCCCGCTTCTTGCCGGTCAGTCGCCCGGAGATGTTCAGATACGCCTGCCGCTCGTAGCGGCCCAGGTTCAAGACCTCGAATGCTCGGAAAGGTTTTCCGGCGGCTTTCAGCTCGCGCTGCACCTGAATCAATCGCTTGCGGGTGGTATGGATGCCGAATTTGCCGAGGTCGGTGGCGATCCATTTGCGGCCTAGCTTTTCGGCCACGGCGGGGACGACGCCACCGCCAGCAAAAAAATCAGCAATTAAGTCACCTTCACTGCTCCCGCAATTCACAATGCGCTCGATGAGAGCCCAAGGCTTTTCCGTAGGATAGCCCACACGTTTAATCCCATCGACTGGGAAACGTTGAGCAATTGCCATTTCCCACCACGATTCCGGTATTTTCCCTTCGGGCAGCGCATACGTATCTCCACGAAAACCGGAACCCTCTAAGCCTGCCTTGAAGTTTCCCGATGTTTTTTCGTCATGCGCAACACGAATGGCTTTGTCGTTGAATATCCACCTATCCCGCGACTTGCTATACCAATAGATGGTGTTGTGCTTCCGATTAAATTGTTGCATTCCAGGTGATCCGGGACCGGTGTAAGTCCAAATTATTTCGTTCCTTATATTGTCTTTCCCAAAGACCTCGTCCATGGCCAAGCGTATGTATCCCGTTACCCGCCAGTCACAATGCACAAAAATGCTCCCTTCCGTGTGCATCAGGTCCCGCATCAGAACCAGCCGCTCGTAGATCATGGAGATAAATGAGTCTGCGCCGCGGCCCCAGGTGTCGCGGTAGGCGATTTGTTCGAGGAGGTTGGGTTCTTTGTGGAAGGTTTCGCCGCCGATTTCGATGTCCATGGAGAAGTCGGCGCCGACGTCGAACGGGGGGTCAATGTAGATGAGTTTGAGGCCGCCCGCGTCTTCGATCTGGCGGCGGAGCGCGCCGGATTTGAGGGAGGAGAGGATGAGCTTGTTGTCGCCCCAGATCAGTTTGTTGGTCCAGCCCTTGGTTTGGCGTCCGCCGAGGTCGAGGCTGAGTTCGTCGGCTTCGCTCTTTTCCTTGCGCGGTTCGTCAATGTGTTCGAGGGATTGGAACGGGAGAACGGCGGTACAGACTTCGCGGGTCTTGCCGTTCCAGACCAGTTCCACCTCGCGTTTGTCCTCGAACAGGACGAAGCGGTACTTTTCGGGCAGGGATTTGCCCTGCTCGATCAGCTTGATCAGGTCCCGCTTTTCGGTGTCGGTCAGGTCATACGCCGCGCCGCGCGCGGGGCGTGACGGCCCTGTTTCCTGGTCGGTTTTCTTGGTCTTTTTCATAATCAGCTCAACTTCTAAATCGGTAACTACGAAACACGCGAAAGGCGCGAAACGTCCTCCTGCGCGACGCGGGAGCGTTGGTTCAGATATCTTTCGTGTTCGATCTTTGGATAGTGCCCGAAGTTTACCAGCAGACCCAATTGCTTGTCCGTTGCTTTCAGGTAATTGATCACCTGGGCACGGTGTTCATCGGTAAGGCTTTTTACCGCTTTGATTTCAACGATGATCTCATCAAAGCAGAGAAAGTCCGCCTCATAGTATTGTCGGAGCGTTCGCCCTTTGTAGACGAGTTTCGGCCTGGATTGCTCAACAAACGGAATCCCCTGCTCGGCAAACTCAATAGCCAGACATTCCTGATACACAGCCTCCAGAAAACCGTTCCCTTTCTCTTTGTAGACTTCAAAACAGGCCCCGATTATCCTGTAGCTCTCATCCTTATACAAAATATCCGTACCCATTTTCGCGCCTTTCGCGTGTTTCGTAGTTCCTCTTCCCTGTTGACATTTGCCCCTTATGGTGTTTCATTACCCGCAGAGTCGGCCACCATTGAAAGTCGTCTGCATGGCGTCGCGGGGTATCCCGCTTAGGTGGATGGCGGGCTCCGAACAATTTAAAAAGGTCCCACCCTGGTGATAAGAACCCAAGGGGTTCTCTCGTAAGAGTAGCCGGGGTGGTCGTATTTGGTATTCCTCCGTCATCACGCTCGATACTCCAAAAAGCTATCTGCAAGTGCCTTGAACGTCGTAGGTTTGTGTTTCTCGAACCCGGTCTGATCCACGTACACAAAGTCGTAGCGCTGGCCGTTTTCCTCGGCGGCGGTGGCGTTGTTGCACCATTGTTTGAGGCGGTTCATTTTCTGGGGCAGGTCGAGTTCTTCGCGACCTTTGGTTTCAACGATCCAGATTGTGCGGTCTGCGGTGCGCACGATGAAGTCGGGCGTATAGGTGGAGAGGTCGCCGTCGGCTTTGACGTAGTCGAGCTTAAACCCGATCGCGAGATAATTCTTGGCGAAAGCCTGCACGTCCGGGGCATTTTCGAGAAAGGTGGCGAAATCGAGTTCGAAACCTCCGGCCCGCGCTTCACCGACGATCTTGGAGAAGATGGATTTCTTTGCCGCCAGAAACGGGCGGTGTTCGGTGCGGAAGGGGCGCGTTTCTTTCAGCCGTATGCGATCTTCAATCCGCGTGGCGCCCGTTTCCTGAATGGTGAGCGCATTGATCGCCGATTTGAAAGTGTCGTACAGAATTTTCCCGGCTTCCGGTTCCGACAGGTTGCGGAGAACCACCGGGTCTTCCATGTTTACGGGGGATGCTTCAAAGAGGTGCTCGCGTATAAAGGTTTTTACCTTGCCGTAAAGAATGTCGTAGCCGCCGACGAGTCGTAGGTCCTTGAGTAGTTGCCGGGCGAAGAAAGCCACGACGGATCGGTAGTCGGCGGGTCCTGCGCCGTCCAGATTGATGGTGTGATGGATTTCGGAATCCAGCATGAGCTTGAAAACGATTTCACGCGTTTCTTCCGGTGTGAAGGGCTTGAGCGGCAGGTGTTTGTTCCCGAGCGTTGCCGGGTCCAAGGCGTCGAGGTCTTTGAAGTCGCGCTGGTACCGGCGTGTGAGTTTGGGGAGCGGGATGTCGAGGCTATCTGTATCTTTATCCGGATTCTCTTCGTCCACCTCAACGATCAGGGAATCCTTGCGGGTCACGCCGCTGCCCATGGGTACGTGCTCGAAACTGACGCCTTCGCTTTGGATGGATTCAACAAAGTCCATGAAGGCGGGGGTGCCCATGACCGAGACGGTTTCCCCGTAGTCGCTGCCGAAATACATGCGCCGCAGGCCGCGTCCGAGGGTTTGTTCCGGGAGAATGTTGCTGGCAGCCACATAGGGGCGCAGGCCGACGATGGTGGTAACGTTGCGCACGTCCCATCCTTCTTTAAGCATGAGGACAGACACGATGGCCTTGTTCGGCGAGTCCCATGAATCAATGGCGTTGGCCTCTTTCCGTAACTGTTCGAGTTCCTCTTTCTTCTTGCCTGACGCCGATTCTGAAATTTCGCCGTTGTTTTTTGTGTGAATCACCAACACGGCATTTTCCAGTTCAGGACAAATCTTTTGCAGGTATTCCCCGACCTCGTCGCAATTCCGCGTGTCGTCCACCATGACAAACAGGATGGCTTTTTTACCGAGAACGCGGTGTTCCGCGTAGCTCTTGCGCCATTCTTCAACGCCCAGCGCCAGATAGTCGGCATACTTTTCGGTAAAGATGGCGCTCTTGTGATCGCGCAGCTTCTCGCGGCTCGCGGCATCGGGGAGAACGGGGTGTTTGACTACGTTCTGATGGATGGCTTCGACAAGAGGATAGTCCGATACCGTTTGCACAAAAATCGAGCCGTTGTCGTGCCGGGGGGTGGCGGTGACATCGATTTGGAGCGTGAGTCGTTTATCTTTTTGCAGCATGCGGTGGTGGATATCCTGTATGGACTTGAACCATGCCATTTTCGGATTGTGGATGTGGTGCGCCTCGTCATTAAAGACGGCCAACTCGTCCACTTCGCGAATCAGTTCCCCAAGGTCGGTCTTGCTGTCCGTGGTTTTTCCTGTCGGCTTGGGGCCGAACGGGGCCAGAAAGTAGTCACGTAGGTCGTCATCCTCCAGGGAGGGTTCGGTCACATCGCCCAGATAGACCCGATGGATGTTGGTGAGAAACAGATTTCCCGTCTCACGCACCACCCGGACATCGTCCTGAATGTGCAGGGTCACTTGGAAGTCATCCCGCCAGTTCCGGCCTTCATATCCGTTATGCGGGAGAACCGGATCTTCGAAAAAGATGCGCAACCCGTCGAAATCGGCGCGCAGGCGGTCCAGCACGATGATATTCGGCGCAATCAACAGGAAGTTGCGGGCCAGTTCGGAATCCGGTTCGTACAGCTTGTGGAAGTAACTCCAAGCGATAAGCAGCGAGAGCACCTTGGTTTTTCCCGCGCCGGTGGCCATTTTCAGCACGTAGCGCGGCCAGTCTTCAGGAAACATGCCGGACGAGACCGCCCCGGATGCGTCGTACCGCATGAGATCATACTTATCCCGGGCCTTACGGGCGTCATACAGCCAGATCACTGTTTCAACGGCTTCTCGTTGAGCGAAGTAATACTGAAAGGGGGAAAGGGAGCCATCGGCATTTTCAATTAGATGTTCTTGATCGAACCACGCGGTCAAGAGTGCCTTAGACGTTTCCGATGCGTCCGGATATCCCTTTCTACGCCAGTCGAACACCTCGCTTCTGATCTTGGCGACCAGTGGCGGAATAAGCTTTTCGTACGCTGTTTCGCGCAGTGCCTCGTCTGCCGGAAACCAGCGGTGCTCCGGGATCAGCGGCTCGTACGGGCTATCGGGAATATCCGGATGTAAGGCCATATAATGTCATTTATTCAAAGATATGTAATTCGATGAAGTTTATGCACCGACCAGAGATAGGCAAGTAAAGAGTAAGAAGTGAGAAGTGAGAAGTAAGAAGTAAGAAGTAAGAAGTAAGAAGTGAGAAGTGAGAAGTGAGAAGTGAGAAGTGAGAAGTAAGAAGTAAGAAGTGAGAAGTGAGAAGTAAGAAGTGGGAAGTGGCCGGATTATTGTGGCGGACAGTATTCCGCGACGGTTTCCAGAAACAGCGCTTTGAGTTCATCATGAATCAGTCCGTTGGAGCAGACCGCGCGGAAACGACGGCTGGGCAAGCGTTCGATGACCTCGAACCGGCCCCCGGCTTTTTCCACCATAAGCGCAGCGGCGGCGGCGTCCCACGGATAAATACCTAGCGCCGTATACCCTTCGGCCATACCGCTGGCGATGCGGCATAGATCGTAGGCTGCCGTGCCCATGACCCGCGCTTTTTGTGCATGAAACAGGCATTTTTCATACAACGCCGCGCCCGCCGGAAAGTCGTGCGGTTCTTTGTTGGTGTCGGTCAGCACCAGCGACTCGGCCAGCGTGGCGATATCCGACACATGCAAATCCCGTCCATTCATTTGCGCGGGGTGTTTTTCCGCCGCCACATATAATTCATCGAACATAGGCGCATAAATCGCGCCAGCCAACGTCTGCCCCTGGTATTCCACCGCTACCGAAGAACACCACAGCGGCAGGCCATGCGAAAAATTTACTGTACCGTCAATGGGATCTACAATCCACAGCGGACGCGACGCGTCGCGATCATGGCTTTCCTCCTCGCCAAGAATGGAATGCTCCGGGAAACAACGATGAATAACCGACGCCGCGCGCTGTTGGGATTCGAGGTCCAGCGCCAACTTCACATCATGCGCTTCACGCGCATGCGTTTCCCGGCGCCGATGCTGCTGATCGCGCGCATGTTCCCCCGCCGCTTTCGCCGCATCCACCGCGCACGTCAGCAAATCTTCCCAGCGTATGTCTGCCATGATAAATCGTCCTTTCCCTTCGGCAAGGCGGTTTGACCCAAACCGCTCCATGCACGGGCGAGGCTGCCAAAATCAGGCAGGCAAGGTCAAGCACGGGTCCAATACGCCGGTCGTTTATAATAGTCATACAGCTTTTGCTCATACGCCCGATCTATTTCTTCGCCCGGATGATATGCGGGACTTTCTTTGATCGTATCCCGCGCCAGATCACAATACACCGTGCGATCAGCCCAACGAATAGAGGTAATCCAATCGGGCGCAATCAAGACGTTCCGGCCCGGCAACCAGTTTTTGGTGTCAACCACGAGATAACGCAGGGTCCAGGATGAGTCGTCCATAATAAAATCCTCCACGTGACCGCAATCCCCGTCCGCGGCCTGAATATGATAGCCCCGCACTTCTTCGGCCGAACGCAGCACGTCATCTTGTTCTTCCGGCAAGGGTTCAATCTCCTGATTCTCCCGCTGTTGTTCGATCAGCAGAGCTTGCGGCTGCATCGCGCCAGCCCATACCCCGGCGCCTCCCATGGTAATGCCGGGAGACCAGTAATAAGGCCATCCGTAGGTATCAAACCACTTCTTTTCATATTGACGGGAGACCGGAGCGTCGGTATCCAGACCCGGCGACGCTTCAATTTCTTCCCGCGTCATACGAACCGGTAAACGCCCGTTATCCCAGTCCGGATCTCCGATCGAAACCGGGGACACCAACACTTTCCGGCCCGGCAACCATGTTCCTGTATCCGCCACCATCCAGCGGATGGTCCATTGATCCTCGTCAAACAGGAAATCGCGCACTTTTCCAAATACGTCTTCCCCTGCTTCCAGTTTGCATCCTATCGCCGCATGAATTGTGCGTAACATGTTCTTTTTTCCTTTCGGGTTTTTTCACACATCATTTTTTCTACGCTTCATTACACCATGCCGCAGCAGACGAGGCCTATCAGTTCATTCCTGAATCCTTTGTTCGTTATTCCTTAAGCGACGCAAGCCCTGCCCGATTCAGGATTTGCCACGGGGAAATTAAGGATATGCCCGATAGTCTACTGCGTGGGCGGCATTGTAAAAATAATGACATGGCAACCAAACTCCCAAAAAACAAAATGCCGATATGAATGTGCTTGTAGTGGATGATCACAAAGAAACGCGTAAAGCCCTTGCCGACTTGATTGACCGGGAGGAGGATTTACAGGTGGTCGGGACTGCGGCGGATGGTCAAGCCGCGATTGATCACGTAGAGAAGCAGCAACCCGACATCGTAATCATGGATCTGGCTATGCCGGGCGTCAACGGCATGGTTGCCACAGACATCATCCACAACGCGTATCCTTTGATCCATGTCGTTGTGCTTTCGAATTATGTCGGCAAGCATTTGGTTCAGGCTGCGCTAAACCGGGGCGCGTCCGGGTATATCCGCAAAGATCGCGCCCATGAAGAATTGATTACAGGCATCCGGACCGTCAGCCAAGGGCGCATTTTTATCGGAGAAGCGGTTGCATAAAACTTTAAAGAAGTACGTTCTAACATGAAAACAATTCGCAACTGGTTCTGGAGCACATTAATACGGAAAGCTGCGCTGCGTCAGGGATTCATTGATCCTGTGGCGCTGTTGTCACGATTGCGCCGGTTTGCCCACACATCCGAAGTGGGTGAACCGCTCGAACTTGTGCGGGCAGGCATGATTTTTCATGCCCGCGGCTTGTTAAACACTCGCGCGATCCAGAACAATCTGGATTGGATTTGGCCTTACTGGGTTGAGCGCCAGTTTGATCCTTCGGACGACGCGTTCATTCCGCGCGCTTTTTCCATTACGCATGTGAATTTAACCCATCGGAATTGGACCGCCATCGGCTTGCCGGACTGCCCGCGCTATCCCGTGGTGGATCCACGCGGCCTGGTAACTCCGCATTATGACGGGTGGTCTATTGACGCGTGGTTGCTGGGCGATAACGGAACGCAACTTTTTCCTTCACGCGCCCGCGACGTCCGCCAAACGTTCCGCGTGGAGAATAACCAACTATTGCAGATCAACACCGTGACTCAACAGGATGAGACGAGGCTGCATGCCACTGCTTATGTCGAGGAAGATGACAGTCACCCTGTATGTCGCATGTGTTTCAGCGGCACGCTTCCGGAACCCGGCTGGCTGGTCGTCGCACTGCGCCCCTGCAATCCGGAAGGCATTAGTTTGATTGATGCGTTTATGATGGAGCCGGACAAAAAGACCTGGGTCGTCAACGAAGGACAGGACGTGTGCTTCGATCAACCCGCAGAACGTTACTTCTCGTCCAATTATCTTAACGGGGATGTGCTGTTTCAATTACCCGACGGAAAACAAAACGCGACCGCCGAATGTCCGGCGGGCATGATCACCGCCGCGGCGCTGTTTCGCATGGAAAGCGGAAAACCGCGCGACATACGCGTGCATGTGCCGCTGGACATAGGCGCCAATGACGGGAAAACGCCTTCGCCCCGCCCGTCCGATTGGTCCACCTCTTTAGAACCCGCGGCCCGGCTTTCCATCCCCGACAAACAATTTCAACGCCTGTATGAACAAGCGTTGATCTCGCTTGTGTTAATGACACCAAACGAGGTGTATCCCGGCCCCTACACCTACAAACGTTTCTGGTTCCGTGACGCTTCGTTCATTCTGCATGCCTTGCTTTGCGCCGGTTTAAACACACGCGTAAAATCCATTCTGGATCAGTACCCCGGGCGTCAGCGAATAACCGGCTATTTTCACTCGCAAGACGGCGAATGGGATTCCAACGGCGAAGCGTTGTGGATCATGGACCGTTATCTTTCGCTATGTCCCGGTCCTCTCCCGGACCCATGGCAATCCGCGATCTCCAAAGGCGCACGCTGGATTGAACGCAAACGACGCGGGAAACCCGCAGATCCTCGTTATGAGGGTTTAATGCCCGCGGGTTTCAGCGCCGAGCATCTAGGGCCAAACGATTATTATTATTGGGATAATTTCTGGAGCATTGCCGGTCTTCGGTCCGCCGCGCGTCTGCTCGATCTTGGCGTCGCCACACCCGAAGCCTCGCGCCATGCCGACACGGCCCGGGCTTATAGCGAACGCGTGGATGAATCGCTGGCCTTGTGCCGGCACCGGCTGGGGCGTCCGGCTATGCCCGCAGCGCCAGCCCGTCGCCTCGACGCGGGAGCGATTGGATCCCTGGTCGCCGGCTATCCGTTAAATCTGTTTGCCCCCAACGATCCACGCCTGCTCGACACCGTGGAATACCTTATGCACCACTGTTTTTACCGCGGCGGTTTTTTTCAGGACATGATCCACTCGGGAAACAACGCTTATTTGACCCTGCATATCGCCCAAATCCTTTTGCGCGCGGGCGATACCCGGTATAGGACTTTAACCACGCAAGTTGCCGATTCCGCTTCTCCCACCGGACAGTGGCCGGAAGCCATTCACCCCCGCACAGGCGGTGGATGCATGGGCGACGGGCATCATGTATGGGCGTCCGCTGAATGGATCATGATGATGCGCAATTTGTTTGTGCGCGAGGAAAACCGGAATCTCATGATCGGATCCGGAATTTTTCCCCATTGGCTTACATCCGGCACGCCGTTGATGTTCGGTCCCGGCCTGACGGATTTCGGGCGGATCAACCTGCGCATTGAGCCCGGCGACCGGAATACCCGCGTAAGCTGGGAAGCCGAATGGCATCAACCGCCCGAGCGTATGCTGCTGGCTTTGCCCGGCCATAAGCCCTGCGAAACAGCAGGCGAACCAAACGGGTCCATCCTTGTGCCCCGGGAAAAGGAGTCATCATGCGCATCTTAATGGTCACCAATACGTATCGGCCGCACATCGGTGGCGTAGCGAATTCGGTGCATACGTTTACCGGGAAGTTTCGCGACGCCGGCCACGACGTCAGGGTTGTCGCCCCCGAATTCGACGCGCCGTCGGATGACGAGTCCGGCATCATTCGCGTGCCTGCCCTCCAGAACTTCAACGGCAGCGATTTTTCGGTGTGCCTCGTGATACCGCCTTCAATTTCCCGGGATTTGAAAGAATTTAATGCGGATATTATTCATTCCCATCACCCCTTTCTGCTGGGTGACACCGCGTTGCGATTGGCGGGACAAACCGGCGTGCCGCTTGTTTTTACATACCACACCATGTACGAATTATACACCCATTACGTGCCCGCGGATTCCGAACCTTTGCGGCGCTTTGCCAAAGCGCTGGCGGCCACGTATTGCAATTGGTCTGATCATGTCATTGCGCCCAGTGAAAGCATCCGCCGCATACTCAGGGAACGCGACGTCACGACACCCATCACCGTAGCCCCGACCGGCATTGACCCGGACCGCTTTGCCGACGGGAATCGCGCGGACTTCCGGTCGCAACACCGCATCCCCGAATCCTGTTTTATGGCAGGCCACGTGGGACGCTTGGCGCCGGAAAAAAACGGATTATTTCTTGCCGACGCATTAGCGGCTTTTATTCGTGAAGATCCGGAAACGCGCCGGGCATTGATTGTCGGAAGCGGACCGTCCAAAGACGAAATGCAAACGCGCTTCGAAAAACAAGGCGTGGCGGAACAAGCTGTATTCACGGGATCCTTGACGGGGCAGGCGTTAGCGGATGCATATAAAGCGATGGACGTGTTTGCGTTCGCGTCGAAAAGCGAAACGCAGGGCATGGTTATTGCCGAAGCAATGGCGGCCGGCAATCCGGTGGTAGCGCTGGACGCGCCCGGAGCGAGGGAAATGGTCAAAGATCGTCACAACGGACGCCTGGTTATGCAGGAAAATGCTGTATCGTTTACGGCGGCTCTGAACTGGGTAGCGGAGCAGCCCGGGCGTGTGCAAAAGACATTGCGGAAACATGCCGTGGAATCCGGACAGAGCGTATCAGCGGAGCGGTCCGCGGAGCGGGTCTTGGCGATATACAAACAGGCCATCCAGGCTTATCCGAATGCGGTAAAACCGGAGACCGGGGCATGGGATACGTTGCTGGCGAAAATTAAACAGGAATGGGAAATCTGGTCGGGCAAATGGACGGCGATCGAAGCGGCGCTGGAAACAGACGAGGCTAGACCGGATGCTGGCGTTTGACCGTCTCGCGCCTCGTCGGAATTCAAGGACAAATATAATAAATGAAAGGTAGGTGAACGAGATGCCACGAGCATGGAGCACAAAAGACGAAAGGCAATATGAACATATTCGAAAGCACGCTCGTCAAGCGGGCAAAAGCGCCGCGCAAGCCAAGGAAATTGCCGCGCGAACCGTGAATAAGCAGCGACGGATAGAGGGTCGCACCCCCAATGACCGTACGCAGGGAACCGGCCATCCGCACCGCCGCCTCGAAGAGCGAACGCGACAAGAGCTCTACAACCGCGCATGATGTGATCCCACAGGAGACGATGAAAAAACAAACAGAGCACAACAAACAAAAAGAGGAACTCGAATGAGCGGAACCATGATTCATGGCCTATTATCCATCGTGGCCGGCATACTGATTTTGCTGATGCCAAGAATGCTAAATTATGTGGTAGCGGCGTATCTCATTATTTTCGGCATTGTGACCCTTATACATTCGTGAAGGCACGCGTGCCCGTCTTTAGGTATCAAGTGAACTGACTCCTTCGCGGACCGCGTATTTAGTCAGTTCCGCCACGCTGTGCAAATCCAGTTTCTCCATAATATTACGGCGGTGCGTTTCCACGGTTTTGACGCTCACACCGAGGGTGTCCGCCGTTTCTTTGGTGCTTCGGCCTTCGGCTACTTGTTGCAATATTTCCCGTTCGCGGGATGTTAAAATGGTAAACGCGGGATGTTCGCTAACCGCATGGGCCATTTCCACGTAATCATCAATCACCCCGCGCGCGATGTCCGGGCTAAGGTATTTCCGGCCCTGCATCACTTCCTGAACCGCCCGCACCAATTCTTCATACGCGCGGTTCTTCAATACATACGCGGACGCGCCAGCGGAAAGCATTTCGCGGACATACGTTTTGTTGGCGTGCCCGGATAACGCGATAACTTTGGTCTGCGGGTGCTCGCATACGATTTTACGTGTGGCTTCAATCCCGTTCAGGTCCGGCATCGCAACATCCATAATCACTACATGCGGCGAGGTCTCGCCGACCATCTTCACCGTGGCCATGCCGTTATCCGCTTCGCCCACGACCACGAGACCATTTTCTTTCTCGATCAGCGCCTTTAGCCCTTGCCGTATAAGCACATGGTCATCGGCCAATAATAATCGAACATGCATAGCTACCTTTATGTGTTTCGTTAACCCTTTAACAACCTGCATCCGTAACGTACGGCAAGTGTGATTCACTATAGCGGCTAAGACAAGATCAATCCACCCGATTGCATAAGGGAATTCGCATCGCATTTTCATGAAATCTCCGATAGGATGGATGATGCCTGCTGCATAAAAGTGGACAAGAAAATGATTGCGTTAGACGCCAACAAAGGAGCCCCGTTATGATAGCTGAACAAGTCCAGCGATTATTCCGCGAAGCTGGCATCACGATTAACGGTGACGCCCCATGGGATATCCGTGTCCACGATGACCGCTTCTATTCCCGGCTCGTGCGCGAACGGAGTCTGGGCTTAGGCGAAAGCTATATGGATGGATGGTGGGATTGTGACGCCATGGATGAAATGATCAGGCGCCTTCTGCTTTCCGACATCGCCCGTCGCGTGCCTAGCGGACTATCCGAAAAAATGCGTTTTTTGCCGGGTTATCTATTTAATTTGCAATCGCTCCGTCGCGCGCGCGCGGTTGCGCAACATCATTATAATCTGGACCATGCTTTGTTTTATTCCTTTCTTGACCCTTATCGGCAATACAGTTGCGCTTTCTTTGACCACACAGACGATCTGGCTCAAGCTCAACAAAACAAACTGGCGCTTATTGCGGCGAAACTGGATCTGCAACCAACCGATCATCTGCTGGACATTGGTTGCGGGTGGGGCGGTCTGGCGCGTTATTGTGCGGAACACCACGGGTGCACGGTTACCGGCATCAACATCTCCACGGCACAATTGAAGGAGGCCGAATCGTTTTGTCGCGGGTGGCCCGTACATGTGTATAACCGGGATTACCGGTTAATAGATGGCCAATTCGATAAAATCGTCTCTGTAGGCATGTTCGAGCATGTGGGCTGTAAAAATTACCGGACATTCATGGATGTCGCGCACCGCAGCCTGAAAAACGACGGCATTTTTTTGCTTCACACCATCGGGCGGAATACCTCGGCGCATTACGCCGATCCCTGGTTGACTAAATATATTTTCCCCAACAGCATGCTACCTAGTCTCCAACAGATTTCGGACGCGATCGAAGATCTTTTCATCATCGAAGATGTGCATAACTTCGGACCGCACTATGACAAAACGTTAATGGCCTGGCACGCCAACTTCCTGCATGCCTGGCCCACCCTGGCCCATAAATATGATGAGCGGTTTAAACGGATGTGGACTTATTATTTATTATCCTGCGCCGGAGCTTTCCGGGCGCGCACAATCCAGTTGTGGCAAATCGTGATGACCCGCGAGGGTTCCGGCAGCCCTCAACCGCCACGCATGCGCGCTCGTCCTTTTTAGGATTTTGCAGGGCCGGAAAAAGGCGCGCGAATCGTAGCACAGGTGCCCTGACCGGGCGTGGAGGAAATCTCCAGAGTGCCGCCTACATGATGCAAACGCTCCCGCACATTAAACAAGCCGAAACCGGAGACCTCCGGCGACCAATCGCCTTCCGGTCCAAGACCCTCAAATCCCCGGCCATCATCCTCGACTTGGACGACCCACTCCACGCCATCTTCTTTTACCCGGATATGAATACGGCAATCCCCCGCGTGCTTGATGGCATTCATAACCAATTCGCGGACGGATTCAAACAAAACAACCTGCAGCGCATGAGGCACGCCGTTTTCTCCGGATGGCTTGTCCACCTGAATAGAGGCATTGTATAAGTGTTCATATTTCTCAGCGAGAGCAAGCAAAGCAGGGCCTAATCCCAGCTCGTATAAAAGCGGCGGAGTGAGTTCCTCCAGCATATGGCGGCATTCGGCTAAGGCCGCGTCCAGCATCGCCCGGATATCATCTACATCTTTTGCGTGTCCCGTCGCGACCGATGATTCCCGCAAAGACCCCAGGCGAATGGTGCACAACGACAATGTTTGAATGACAGTATCATGCAGTTGCGTCGCTACAGCCCGTCGCTCTTCTTCTTTCGTAGACGCAAGCCGGTCCGCTAATTGGCGCAGGCGTTCCTGATAAGCCCGCTCGGCTACTTTCCGGGTTTGCTGCGCTTGTATGCGCGCGGTGATATCGCGCAAAGTAAACACCAACGCTACGGTTCTTCCTTCCAGGGACTCAATTGGAGCCAACGAAGGCACCAGCCAACGTTCCGTCCCTTTGGGTGTAATGACATGCAAGGCGTCTTCTTCGTCGGGCGCGCCTTGTTTGAGGGCCACGCGTACCAGCGTTTCTTCAATGACCTGCGCATTTTCCTCGAACATGGCGGGAAGAAGTTGCTGAATGGTAGAATGTTCCAGATCATCCGCTCCGTATTCTGTCAGTGCCGCAAACGCCGGATTCACTTTACGAATACGCCCGTCCGGATCGAGAAGCGCCACGCCCTCGCCCATCGCGGTGATCACGTGGAGCGCATTGTCTTGCAGGTACTGGTCTATTTCGTCTACCCGATCTTCAGGGGTCCATGCCCCGTCATGGTTCGATTTCATCAAGCGTGCTCCTTGACAACCAAGTCCCGGATATTCGATGCGTTTTACAGGTGGAATAACGCGATGCTAAAACGTGTTTCCTTTTTAGTCAACCATGGAAGCATACGCGAATTGTTTCCATGGCTCGTCCGGTGTGGGGAAAAAACAAGAAGCCTTTCTTCAGCGCACAAGCAGCATGACCAGCGCCATGGCGCTCATTCCCAGATCTTCGACCAGCGCCACGGTAGACAAAGGCACACGCAAGATCGTCCCCATGCATGCACACTGAACATCCAAGCCCCTGCGAAGCGCACTCAGCACGCCCAAAGCGCCGAACGACATAAGCGCAACGGTCGCCCCATAAATAAGCGTAGGTTGCCAGAATGAAAGATAGCCCAACGCGATGGCCAATTCCAGAAACGGATAAACATACGCGTAGCAACGGGAACGTTTAGCAAGTAAATCATATTTCTGAAAGCCATCCGCGAATCCGCTCAAATCGAATAGCTTGAGCATGGAAAAAATGAGCAGGAATACGCCCATAAAATCATGCATCCACGCCGCCGGATGCCATGCCCCGTAATGTGCCTGTTTCGCCAACGCCGCCAGCACGGCAAGCAGCGCCATGGTGATCAAAGGAGTATAATTTTTCCAGGATTTCCGGCTCTGCGCAGCCTTATCCGTTGTATTAGTTGTTGCCGCCATGTGATTTTCCCTTATCCAAATCGTTTTCGTGCCGATTGTATCGAAGAAGACAATGTATCCCATGCCCGATCTATGCCGGCTTTCATATCTTCCCACGCGTCTTCGTGAGAAGCTTTTAGCCCTTCCAATTTTGCGCGGGCTTCAATTTCCTTGCCGCGAAGTTCTTCGGCTTCCCGCTGATACTTTATACGCGCATCTTCTTTCGCCTGATCTGCTTTGGCTTTAAGTTTGTCTATGTCGGCGCTCCATTCATCGAGCTTTGCCTTTAATTTATTTTCATACGCTTCTCTTGTGCTCATCGTCTGCATCCTTTCCGTATTTTTCGTTTTGATGTCGTCCGAAGCGGGCAAAGCATGCGTCATACTCCCCGATGGATGGATTCCAGATGCTCCGCCAATTTCGCGCGATCGGATTCCTGTTTTTTCAGCAACTGTTCAAAAACCGCGCGGGCAGGTTCGGATTTGACCCGCTCCACGGCTTCGCGGAAAAATTGCAGCAAGGCATCACTCATTTTTTGCGCGGTCTGGCTGATGTCTTGCACATGCATGTCCGGAGAAGGCTCATACGAATGAAACGGATCAAGCAGTTCTTTATCCGGCGTATACTGGATCCATGTATTCAGCACGTCTTGTTGTTGGGACAACGCATCGGTCAGTGTCTGTTCATAAATGCTTTCATGTTGTTCCAGAAAACGAAAAGCCATCGAGGACCGTTCCTCCGACGCCTGGTCGGCCGCCTCGGCATAGTTTTTTTTCATACGCCGGTGCAGATCGCGCACCCAGATCAACAAATCCCGCGCTTGCTTGAATGTTTCCATTTTTTCTCCTTATGATTTTTCCGGCATATTTTTTACATACCGCAACCAGGCTTGTGGCGGTTCCGATGCGTAGTTCGGAACAAGCGCAAAAAGCATCCAAAGCATCCCCACAACCATATAATTCATGTGAGGAGGAGCGGATTGCGTCTGTAAAAAGACATAACCTAGCAACCACAATGCCACGGGTAAAATAGCCAGATGGGCATAACGTAACGGGCGCCAAAACGAAAGAAAGGAACATGCGACAACAATAGCGGCGCATGCCAGATCGTTGGTCCGGAGAAAAACATCCTCACCATCGTAGCGGAATATAAACTGGCTTAACACCAGCCAACACGCCAATACAACTTCCATGACCCGCGCCCACATTACGGCCTCCGACTCATTTGATTTCCAATTTCCCACGCCCGATCCGAAGCGCGACCCCAAAATGTTTGCCAGCACAAAGCGTAATCGCCAGTCTCCAGCCAAAGCAGGCGCATATACCGCGCGGTGGACCATACTTCGTCCCATGCCAACACAATCAACAACAGACTAAGCATCGCGGTAATCAGGCACAGCAAACACCACGTGCCCAGCACCGCGCCCTGTAGCGCCACAAGCGTGACGCTAACCAAGCCAAGCGGGATGACAACAAGGCCGAATGTAGCGATCAGCCACGGACGGAACTGCCAGCGCCGCGTAGATCCGGCCAGCACCAGAATCACATCCGCAAGATACGCCAGCATGCCCATTATGGCGTCCGGCACACGGAACCATTGACTAAGCGTGTGGGAAATATCTGACGTCAAGACACGCGCGCTTTGTTCTCCGAATACCGGATCCCACACCGTGGCGATAAGGCCCAACTGAAACAATCCCATGTATCCGGAAATAAGCGCCGCAACGCCTGCCACAATCGCGATGATAACGCGCTCGCCCCACCGCGATGGGTTATACGACCACGGCTCCGGGATCACATGTAAATCCATCTCATTCCATGGAGGCATCTGTCGCGTTGCATCCATCCGCGATCAAGCCTCCTTCCGGCTTTCGGGCCACGTTAGCCCGTTGCTTTCATAAAACGCCTTCGGATCCCGTTTTAAATGCCCGACCATGGTCTTTAAGGTAGACCGCAACCGATGCTCCGGCATCCAACCCAGCCGGTCACGGGCGCGGGCGATTTCCACCGGATAATGATCATCCGCTAATTCAACCATCCACGGTTTAATGAACTGTTCTTCCCCGGGAAGCTGATCCTTGACCCATGCTCCTGCTTTGGCCACGACTTTTGGAATGCGCACGGACGGCCATTCTTTCCCGTGAATAAGCTCACCAAGCGTTTCCTGAAGTTCGTCGTAACTCATGGTGTCCGGTTCCGCAATCAGGAACAATTCCCATCCGTTTAATTCCTTTCGTTTAGCGATAGCTTGCGTTACGCACTCCACTACATCGTCGAGATGCACAAACGGTTGTCCGTGTTCTTTGTTGCCCGGAAAAAGAAAACTTTCCAATTTTTTCTCGTAGATACGCCGGATATGATCGCTAATCGGTAACGATCCACAATCATCATGGTACACGCCAGCAATGCGCAGGACGACTACCGGGATATCACTGTGTTCTTCTTTTAATACCTGTTCGGCTTCAAGTTTGGATTGCGGATACATCCACTCTGCCCGCGTAGGCGATTGTTCCGTTAGCGCTTTTTGTTTTTCCTGCTGATCCACAGGCTTCATCACCAGCAGGCTGCTCGAATAAATGAATTGTTCGACTTCGAAATCCTGGAGACCGCGGATCAAACGCCGGGTGCCTTCTACCGTCAATGTGCGATACAGCTCTCCTTCGCCTCCGGAAAAATCATAATATGCCGCCAAGTGAATAACAGACACAATATGTGTTCCGAATTTTTGCCGCACGTTGTCCAGCGTATTACGCACATGCTCATCATCCGTGAGATCGCATCCAATATGATGATGCCCTTCGGGTGGCTCGTCGGGTTCTTTAACATCCAAGCCAACCACGCAATAATCTTTCACGAACGCTTTGGCCAAAGCCTGCCCGAGCAGACCAGAACTTCCGGTTATTAAGATAACGGGTTTGGGTGATTGTTCAGTAGTCATAGAATCTCCTGTGCTGGTCCTGTGCTGGTAACGATTAAAACCAATGTAGGAGACGACTGTTGACGAAGCTATACGGCCACCCCGTATATCCACGGTCGAAAAACCTTACGAGGCATCACGGGACAGAAATAAAGTTATTCTTCCGGGGCGAAACGATGCGCAAAGCGTGTGGCGGCTTCGCTGAAAAGGCTGAACATGACCGGCACAAGAACCAGCGTCAAGAACGTGGCCATAGCTAATCCGAAAATCACCGCAATCGCCATCGGCGCCCACCATGCGCTGGATTCGGCGCCCGCCACAATACGCGGCGGAAATTCATGTATTTCCAAGCTAAATCCAATCGCCATGGGAAGCAGCCCGAGAATAGTCGTAATGGCCGTAAGCAGGACCGGGCGCAGTCGCATCTTACCCGCCAACACCACCGCATCCTCGGTGCGCATGCCTTCGTCCAGCCGTTGCCGGATACAATCAATCAAGACAATCGAATTATTCACGACAATGCCCGCGAGACTTACCACGCCCATGCCGGTCATAATCACGCCAAAACGCGTTCCCGTAAGCAGCAAGCCCCACGTCACGCCAATCAACGACAAAAACACCGAGCCGCCAATGATCAACGGCATAAATACCGAATTAAACTGAATCACGAGAATGACCATGATCAACCCTATAGCCACCAGAAACGCCCGGACCAAAAACGCGCCGGACTTCTGCATTTCCTCGGTGTCGCCTGCGTAGGCGATGCTATACCCGCGCGGCATATTCACGTCCGCAAGCAAACGCTGCACATCCCCGATAATTCCGTCCACGCCCCGCTCGTGATTGTTGCCTGTTACCGTAATCATCCGTTTTAAGTCCTGACGCTTAATCGCGCCCCGCCCGCCTTCGTATCGTATTTCACCCAGCGAACTTAACGGCACCGACGCCCCGTTGCCGGTCGGAATATGCATGCGATGCAATAACTCCACGGAGTCGCGTTCGGCCAGCGGGAGTCGCACGGTAATATCAAACTCATCTTCGTCCGGTCGGAATTTGTCTGCTTCCATGCCGTACACGGATGCGCGAATAAAATTACCAATGGTGCGCGTGTCCAGTCCCAGCATCGCAACGCGGTCGCGGTCTACCACAAACTGCAGCTCGGGCAAAGCTTCCTCAAAATCATCCTGCACATCCACCAGGCCCGGCACATTGGATATTGTGCGCACCACGCGGCCTGCCAGCTCCGATAACACCTCAAAACTGTCCCCGCTGATTTCAATGCTGACCGGCTCGCCGGTAGGCGGCCCTTCTTCCTGCTTTTCGATAGTGATCTCGGCATCCGGCACGCGCGGCAAACGTTTGCGAATGGCGTCAATAAGTTTCATGGACGACACATCCCGATCATTGTAAGGGCGGAATTCAACATGAATCTGACCAAGATGCGTCGCGGGCATGCCGGGCGACATATCCATGGCGTCTCCACTTTGCCCTACGCGTGTGAGGTAAAACGTGATGTCTTCATACTCCGGCAACAACAATTCGATATCGCGCAACACCGCGTCGGTGCGCTCTATGGCGGTGCCTTGCGGGAACTGCACGTTAATAGTGGCATTACGCGGATCTACATCGGGAAACAATTCCATTCCGCGTCCAAACCGCGCATAAAACTCAAAACTGGCAAACAAGAAAAGAAATCCCATAAACAAAACCGCGATGCGATGTTTGTTTGCCATGCGCAAGGTCCGCTCGTACAAAAGAACCAACCCGGTATTCCGCACGCCGTACTCGTCCAGATCGTCGTGCCGCACATGGCCGGAAATAAAAATAGAGCACAGCGCCGGGTTAATAACAATGGCTACAAACAGCGACGCGCCCAGCGTCGTGATTAACGTGACAGGAAGAAACGACATGAACTGCCCCATGATATCGGGCCAGAACAACAACGGCGCAAACGCCACACATGTCGTGGCTGTGGACGTTATGACAGGCCAAGCTACTTCGCCCGCGCCCCGGCGCGTAGCTTCGCGCCGTGGAAGGCCCGTCGTGCGTAAACGATAAATATTTTCCACGATGACAATGGCATTGTCCACCAACATCCCCAACGCCAATACCAAGCTAAACAAGACAATCATGTTTAACGTCGTGCCTCGAAGCTGCATAACCGTGAATGCAATCAGCATGGAAAGCGGAATAGCCACAGCCACAAATAAGCTGTTGCGCAACCCCATAAACGCAAACAATACGCATACAACCAGAATAAAACCTGTGACAATGTTGTTTTCCAACTCATTGATCATCATGTCCACGTAATCGGACTCGTCCAGCACGTACGTCACATGCACATCGGGAGGCAGATCGAATTGTTCAATGACCTGCTTAACGGACGCGATTAAATCCACGGTGTTTTCGCGGTTGCGTTTGCGTATTTCAACCGAGACAGCAGGCTCGCTGTTCAGGCGGGAAATGGAATCGAGATCTTTATAGGTATCGCGGATATCGGCTACGTCCCGCAAATGCACGGGGTGCCCATCGCGATCGGTCAACAAAATATCGCGCAAGTTCGTCGCCAGTTTGTATTCGCCGGGCACGCGCACTTGAAATTTGTCCCCGCCAATTTCCAAATTGCCGCCGGACACCGTGACATTTTCATCGGCGATACGCTGCATGACCAAGCCAATGGGAATGCGGTACACGGTCAGACGATCCAGATCCAGCTCGACTCGCACTTCGCGTTCCCGCACGCCCGCAATCGTGGCTTGCCGCACGCCGTTGATTAGCTCGATTTCCTCCTGCATATCTTCGGCGAGATCTTTCAGGCGCGCCGGATCGGCGCCGGACAATGCAAAAATAAATATAGGAAAGTCCGTGCTGAAATTAAATGCTTGCACCAACGGCTCGTCGAGGTCTTGCGGCAAATCCGGACGCGCCACGTCTATTTTGTCTTTTACTTTCTGGCGCGACTCGTCAATGTCCGTGCCCGAAAGAAATTCAATGGTAATCGTGGTTACGCCTTCCGCCGTGGTGGATTGAATTTCTTTGACGTTGTCAATATCGTTAAACGGCTTTTCGAGTGGAATCGTAACCAGTTTTTCCATTTCCTCGGGCGCGGTACCCTCGTAAAGCGCAGTCACGAAAATGAAAGGGATTGTGATGTCGGGTGATCCTTCGCGCGGAAGGGATTGGTAACTTACAATGCCGGTCACCATCATCACCGCCACAAACACCATAACCGCAGTGCGGAATTGAATGGCGTAATTTGAGACGAGCATGGCGGGTTATTCCTCTCCGTCCTGATGCTCAATGCGCGCGCCATCCACAAGCAGACGGTGGCCTTCGACAATCAACTGCTCACCGGCTTTCAGGCCCGAGGACAAAACAACATTTTCCCCGCTGATCCGGTCAATTTTGACCAGGCGCCGTTCCGCCCGGTTGTCTTTGTTGGCGATAAAAACAATGTGTTCCCCTTTGCGCGGGATCACCGAAGATAACGGGATAACCACGGCTTGTTCGTTGTGCGCGCGCACAAACCGCGCGGATGCGATCATGCCCGCGCGCAGCGTCTCGTCTGGATTCGGCACGGTGGCTTCCACGCGAAAACTATTGTTTTCAGGAAACGCTACGCTGGCGACATGCGTGACTGTGCCTGTCATACGCGTCGCGCCAAGACCGGCTATTTCAAATACCAGCGATTGCCCATGCTTGATCGCGGCTATATCGCGTTCAGGAATATCCAGCGTCAATTTCATGGGATCGAGGCGCAGGACTTCAAACACCGCGCTGCCTTCCGGCGCAAATTCCCCGATTTCCACATACCGGTCATTCACCACCCCGTCAAAAGGACTGGTCACCAGGCATTGTTCCACATGCACCTGCGCTTCTTGTTTAGAGACCCGCGCGCGGTCCAACCGGGCGCGCACATGATCCACATCGCTGGTGGAAATCGCGCCGGTTTGCGCCATTTCGGTAAACCGTCGCATTTCACGTTCGGCTTCGCGCAGCTCAATTTCAGCTTGCGACAGCATGGTGCGCCATAAACGATCATCGAGTTTCAACAAAGCCTGCCCTTGGTCAACGCGATCCCCTTTGTCGGCCATGATTTCCACCACGCGACCGCCTTTATCCACGGCAAGCCGGGATATCGTATGCGCTTCCATGCGTCCCGGGATGCGAATAACATGATCCACTTCGCGGGGCTGCACCTCCTGTATGCGCACCGGAAACGAGCGTTCCGGCAAGGATTCGCGTTCCGGTTCGGAGCGGCGCAGTGTCATGGAAAGAATCACCAAGACCATGAGAGCCGCGATAAGTGACCATATAACGATGCTGGATCGTTGCGGTTTCTTGATTGGCCAAAGGCTCATATTCAGGGCTCCTGTTTCTCCTGGGTGGCCGGCCAGGCTGCGGCAAAATGCAAGTCCGCGAGAGATTGGCGGCAATCCAATAATGCGCTGGACCGGTTTAAGCGGGCGCGGCTTAAAGCCAGATTGCTGTCGGTCACATCAAGATACGTGGCCAGGCCTTGATCAAACCGCACCGTGGCAATTTCGAGCGCGCGTTTAGCCAGCGCTACAGCTTCCGATGTGCTGGCCAGTCGTTCGCGCGCTTCCTCGAGATTACGCCAGGCCACATCTATTTCCAATGCAACCGCACGGATCAACTCGGATTGCTGGTCTTCTTCCTGTTCGCGTTCGAGGCGCAGTATGCGATCCCGCGCGCGCCGCGCGCCGCCGTCGTATAAACTCCAGGTCGCCCGCAACCCCGCGGACCACTCCCATTCCCAATCGTCACTTAAAAAATCGCGCTGCCCCGGTTCGGACCCGCCGTATTGGGCAAACGCGCGCAGTTCAGGCAGATTCTCGGCGCGGTTCACGTCGCGTTCCGCGTCATTGATAATGATGGCTATTTCCACCGCGCGCAGTTCAGGCCGGTTCGCCAAGCCGTGTTGAATCAACGTTTCCCGATCCAGCTCCGGCAAAGCGATATCCAAGTCGCCTTCGAGTTCAAACGCGTCGTCATCCAGATAAATTAAATCGCGGAACGCGCGTTTAGCCACCGCTAATCTATTTTCGGCTTCGATCAAATTCGGGCGCTCATTGGCCAGCGCAACCCGCGCGCTTAACCAGTCAAACTCCGCCAGCGCCTGCGCTTCGTATCGCAAACGGGATTGCTTTTCAAAAGCTTCCAATTGCGCGACCGACGCTTGCGCAACGTCGCGCGCCTGTTCAAAAAACAAAACCGCATAAAAATCGCGTGTGATGCGGCGCACTAAATCCGATTCTACGCGCGCGCGTTCCGCGTCGGACGCTTCAATAAAATCCGACGCAATGCGCAAAGCCGCTTTTACCGCGCCGCCACTATACAACAATTGGCCTGCTTCCACGTTGGCCGCATACGTATCTTTGGTGCCAACAGGTCCCGATCCCGGAAATTCCGGAAGGTCGCCAATCCGCGTGTAATTCGCGTTTACATCCAACGACGGATAGACTTGCGCGCGCACATCCCGCACTTGCTCATGCGCAATCTCCACATTGCGGCGCGCTTCACGTAACGGAATGGAACGCTCAAGCCCGATGCGAATCGCATCTTCAATGGTATACGTGGCTACTTGTTCCCCCTGCGCCGGCCACGTCCAAAACGCAACCGTCAGGCCTAATATAGATACGAATAGTGTTTTCATAATTGACGAAACGACTCCTACGTGAATATCTTAACACTGTCAAGATATGAGCGTGAAAACTAACAAAAAAAATACGGCAAAAAACCCTTACCATCACGGACGGCTTAAGGAAAGCCTGATTGAGGCGGCCGCGAGCCTGGGCGCAAGCGAGGGCGTGGAAGCCATTACGTTGCGGCGGGTGGCCGCCGCAGCACGGGTATCGCCCGCGGCCCCGTATCATCATTTTGCCAACAAAGCGGATTTGCTGGCCGCCGTGGCGGACGAAGGATTCCGGCGCATGAACCGCGCCATGAGCCGGGCCGTGGCCCGCGTCAAAGAAAGCTCGGATGCGGAGCAGTTGCGGGCCATAGGGCTGGCATACATTCGCTTTGCATCCCGAAACCCGCATTATTTTCGCGTGATGTTCCGTCCCGAACTGGCGCGCGCCGCGCAGCCCGAACGCAACAAGGAAGGGCACGTTGCTTTTACACGCTTGATCGAAGCGGTACAACGCGCGCGCGGCGAAAAAGGCCCGCCTTCGGAATCGGTATTTGAATATGCGTTATACGCCTGGAGTCTCGTGCACGGATTGTCGAGTCTTTGGCTGGATAGCGCGTTGTCTCTCGATCCCCCGTTTTCCTCGTGGGGCATACGGCGCATGGCCGACCGCATCACCCGTATTTCCATGCCTGTCATGCAACAATCCGAATAATTTTTTCTGCGCGTTTTCCCTTTGCCACGCATTGACAACGCGCGTAATGGATTACACTATCACCCCATACGGAAGGGGATGGCATCACAGACATTTTATCCGGCGCTGTCCCGGCCTCGGTAAGCACGGTGCCCCTGAACGCCGACTACGAGCGGGCCACCTATGAATACCCCGTGCCCGGCCAGCCGACCAATCATTTTGGCCGTTTCCGTCTGGAATACGTGCCGTAAAATTAAACGAATGCATGCTCAGACGCGGCTCAGTCCGGCCAGCGCCGACTCCGGCGCCAGAAATTCCGCCGCAGCCGCCAGTCGTCCCAGCGCCACCGGGATAAACGAGGCAAAGCGCTCGTTGCCGGGCATTTTGCTTAAGCGCCCATACGCGCCCAAGGCCTGCGCCAGACGTTGCACAACCGCGCAGTGAAATAAATGTTCATCCACGCCACCGGCTCCTGTCCGGCTTGCATACACCGAAAGCCATTCCCGCACGAACGCGTCCGGCAACGTCACATACGGATCCGCCATCAACGAAGCCACATCATACACCGCAGGCCCCGCGCGCATGCCCTGAAAGTCAATCAAGTACGGGCGCCCGTTTTTGATCAGCACATTGCTGGACTGCAAATCCCGGTGCAGTAACACAGGAGGGCAGTGCGCTAATCTCCGGGATACCCGCGCCAGTTCTTTCCGGATTGTTTTTAAGGCTGCGGGCGACAGGCGCAGGCGCGGCATAACAAATTCGGTGATGAACAATTCATGTTCCCACCGGTACAGCCTCGTACCGAATGGCCGGCTTAAAGGCAACCCTTGCCTGTGCGCATCCGCCAATCCGCGCATGTGCAGCGTGGCTACATCATCGGCCAGCGCCCGGTACATACGCTTCCAACGCGCGGACGAATCATAAAAAAGCCGCTCCAAGGTCTGGGCGCCTGCATCTTCCCACAGTCCCCAGTTCCCTGTCCCTTCATGATGCAGCAAGGCAGGCACACGGATGCCGAGTTGCCGCAGAAAAAGCGTGTGCTGCGCGTAATAGGTGTTTTCCACGCGCGCGGGATCGTAGCGAACCAACATCGCGCTTTTTTTTCCATCCCGAACGCGAATAAAAGTGCGCGCGGACCCGCGCGGGGGGGCGTGGATGGCGGAGATCCGCTCCGGGCGCCAACCAAGCGCCGCTAATGTCTTCATTTCTGCGGGGGACAGACTGTCGGTGGCCCGGACGATTATGCTGTTCTCTGTCCCTGTTTCCACTTTCACGCTCTGGCCGATAATAGCGTGACGAAGTTGAACGCGGGGTGCCACCTCCGCTCCGTCCCAGATTACGGTGTTTTCGAGCCGGGCCGAGGACGCCACGCGCGCGGTTGGGGACACAGAAACAGCATGCCCAAAAGCCCGGTGCGCTTCGAGGTATTGCGTCGGCGCGCCAAGATCATACCAGACCGACCCTTTAATCTCTGTCCCTGCCACGCGCCAGCCGTCGCGTATAGCCGCGCGATACGCGTCAATAATTGAAGATGCCCCGCGCGCGGAAATGTATGCAAGTATTTCGGGGGAAACGAGATGCAAACCGCAGAACGTAAAAGTGTCTGTCCCTTTCGGCGCGGCAAAATCGGTAATCGTTCCATGGCTGCACCGGACGGAAAGCGGACCGCGCGTGCGGGTTAACCACAACGCGGCCAAGGTGCGGGGGGGGCGCAGGGCTTGGATGAGGGGTTCGGGGCGGGTTTTTACGGCGAGGTCGGCATTCATCAGCCAGAAAGGTTGAGTATCAAAAAACCAGGCGGCTTTACGCAGGGCTCCGCCCGTGCCAAGGATGTGCGGTTCGTATGAGACCGATAATTTCATGCCGTGCGGGGCGTATGCCCGGACCGCGTCCCACACCTGATCGGCATGATGATGCGCATTGATGAGGACCTCGCGCACACCCCAGTTCCGCATAAGATCAAGCGCGCGATACAACAACGGGCGATTACAAAAAGGCATCAACGCTTTAGGAATCAAATTACTTAGGGGCGTCATGCGTGTGCCATAGCCGGCGGCCAGGATCATGGCTTTTTGTATGGGTCCCCTTTTTTTCATCTTTGCAATATCATCATCCCCGTTTATGATAACAAGAAGATTTAATCGTCCCCCAGACGAACCATTAATACGGAGAGTCGTTTTTTGAGCGATCAAGGTGGCACGGCCCGCGAAGGCCATATTAAAAAAGTGTTGCAGGCCATTAGCCGCATCAATCGCCTGATTATCACTGAGCGGGATGAAAAAACGCTGATTCAATCAGCGTGCCTATACCTTACGGACATAGACTCATACTACAGCGCCTTGATTGTGCTTTTCGACGCCGACCAAAACACGCGGGCGTCCGCCTGCTCGGGCGAAGCGCCGGAACTCGCGCAATTGCGTGAACGCGTCGAAGAAGGCTACAAACCCGAGTGTGTGGTAAGCGCCATGACGACGGACCGCATTGTTACAATTGCGCACGCCGAACATTGTCAGGAATGCCCCTTGTCCCGCGCGTGCGCGCAACACCACGCCATGTCGGGCGCATTATGCTGGGATAACCGGACCTACGGCGTGTTGACGGTGTCCACCGACCACGAAGTTGTGGAAAGCGAAGAGGAACGCTCCATTTTTACGGAGTTGCTCGGCGACATTGCATACGCTTTGCACAAAATCGAAGCGGAACGTTTATATGAAAAAAGCCACCTGGCGTTAGTGGAAAGCGAAGAGCGCTTCCGTCTTTTGGCCGAGTACTCCCCTCAAATTATTTATTTGTGCCGGAACGATGCGAATTACTCGATGTTGTTTTTAAATCACGCCATCGAATTTATCAGCGGCTACGCCCGCGAACTTTTTCTGACAGGCCAAATGCCTTTTATTGAACTGTACCATCCTGATGACCGGGCGGGGATTGTCCGCGATGTAGATGAAGCCGTAGCGCATAATCGCCCATTCAAGCTTACCTACCGTATGTGTTGCAAAGATGGCTCGGTGCGCTGGATGGAGGAGTATGGCGGCATTGTGCCTATGGCCGATGGGGAAATCCTGTTGGTCGGCACCATCCACGACATTACCGAACGTCGCGAGGAAGCGATCGAACGCGAACGTTTATTTATGGCTATTGAGCAGTTGGCGGAGACCGTCTTAATCACCGATGCGCACGGGGCAATTCAATATGTAAACGCCGGCTTCGAGCAATCGAGCGGCTATGCCCGCGAGGAGGCGATTGGCCAGAACCCGCGCATGCTGAAAAGCGGCAAGCAGGACGAGGCTTTTTATCAAGCCATGTGGCAAGAGATTTCCAGCGGTCGCACCTGGACCGGAACACTACATAACCGGCGGCGGGACGGCACCGAGTACGAAGAAGAAGCCATTATATCTCCGATTCGCGACGCAACGGGCCGCATTACCAATTACGTGGCCGTCAAACGCGACGTCACCACCGAACGCACCTTGCATAAACAATTAATCCAATCACAGAAAATGGAAGCGGTGGGCCTGCTGGCCGGCGGAATCGCGCATGATTTCAATAATTTGCTGACCGTGATCATGAGCGCAGCGGGTTTTTTACAAAGCGCATTGCCCGAAGATGCGCCCGGACACGACGATGTAGAGGAAATCCTCAAGTCAGCGCGACGCGCGGCGGAATTAACGCGTCAACTGCTTGCTTTTTCGCGCCGCCAGATCATGGTGCCGAAACACGTGGATTTAAATCATGTGGTGGCCAATATGGAACGCTTGCTTCGTCGTGTAGTGCCGGAAAATATTCAACTGGATTTTGTGTATCACCAAGCTCCCTTGGCCGTCCGCGTGGATGCCGGGCAACTGGAGCAGGTTATTTTGAATCTGGTGGTGAATGCGCGGGACGCCTTGGGAGAAAAAGGGCGTTTATCTGTGGCCACCGCGCGCGCCGTGCCGCGGCCCAGAGATTGCGCTATGTTTGTGGATCAATCCGCATCCTTTGACGCGGAAATGGCGGTTATTCGTGTGTTGGATAACGGATGCGGCATCAGCGAAGACAAACTCCCGCATATTTTTGAGCCGTTTTATTCCACCAAACCCGTGGGAGCAGGCACGGGATTAGGCCTGCCTACCGCGCAAGGCATTGCACGACAGCATGGCGGCGCCATATCCGTGGAAAGTCGTGTGGGCGAAGGCACAACCATGCATGTGTTTATTCCCTTGGACAAAGAAACGAACCTTGAAGCCGAAGATATCGAGCAAGCGTCGCTGACCTTGAAAGGCGAAGAGACGTTGCTGGTGGTCGAAGACGAGCCCGGTGTCCGGCGTGTAATCATGCGCATGTTAAGCGACGCAGGGTACACCATTATCCTGGCGGAAAGCGGCGCGGAAGCGCTGGAAAAAGCGCGGGCGCACGAAGGCCCTATTCATTTGCTATTAAGCGATATGGTTATGCCGAGCATGAGCGGAGCGGAAGTCGCGGAACAGGTTCGCGCTTTGTACCCGGACATCAAAGTCCTCTTTGCTTCCGGCTACCCCGAATCGCATTTAACGCAAGCGGGATTGGACGTGGACGCGCGATCCCTGATCCGCAAACCCTTCAATCGCGCCGAATTGGCCAAAGCAATCCGGGAATTACTGGATTAGCTCCCGTCACTCCGTTTCATCACACTCTTACTCCCCACGCTTACCCGCCTACCCTTACCCGATATCTTCTCACCCCCGCCGTCATCACTCATTTCGTTTTGCTCATTCGCGTAAACGGTTAAGGCGCTCGGGTAAGTGTATCCGGTTAAGAGTGGCGGAGAAGAAATCGTTTAAGCGTCTAGCCGTGCACTCAAAGGCATGGTTCGCGGATTATTTTATGCGGCAACAAATTGATGGACTTCCTTGCGGATTTTAGAAGAAAGGGTGTCTTCTGCTATATCGAGATCATAATCCATTTGAAGTCCAAGCCAGAACGAGGCGGAATTTCCGAAATAGACCGATAAACGCAAGGCCGTATCGGCTGTAACACTTCTTTTCCCATGTATAATTTCGTTGATTCGGCGGGGTGAAACCCCCAGCTCTCTGCCAAGTTTATTCTGGCTGATTTCCATAGGCTTCAAAAACTCTTCGTTCAGGATTACTCCCGGATGTATTGGTGCAATCTTTTTCATCACGTCACCTTAATGATAATCAACAATTTCAACATGGGTTGCATTGCCGCCTTTCCATCTAAAACAGATTCTCCATTGCTGATTAATCCGTATGCTATGCTGTCCTTTACGGTTTCCTGACAACGCCTCAAGTCGGTTCGCTGGAGGGACTCTCAAGTCGTCCATGGTCGAGCTTCGATTCAGCATGCGCAACTTGCGAAAAGCAACTTGCTGGATATTGACGGGAAGTTTCTTTGAAAACTGCCGCGCAAATATCTTTTCTGTCTCTTTACACGTAAAGCTCTCTATCATTCCAAAGACAAGGTATAACGCATGTCGTTATGCGTCAAGTATGTTTTTGCAAAGGTCTGAAGGGGTCAAGTCCACGCACAATTGCAAAACGGTAATTCCTGCACTAACCCCTTCCGCCTTTTTCGTTTTGCTCATTCGCGGGAACGGTTAAGGAAGTCGGGTAAGTGTATCCGATTAAGAGTGGCGGTTAAGAAATCGTTTAAGTGTCCAGCCGAGCATTAACTACGCTTACTCCCCACTCTTACTCCCCACGCTTACCCGCCTACCCTTACCCGATATCTTCATTCCCGAGGCATTGGGGACAGAGCATTGCGGCCTCTCGGTTTATGGAGTACGACCGGAAGGCGCTTCGCGAACAGGGAGAAGTCACCGTCCGTGGTGAATATAGAAAGTTGTCGGCGGACGGCCACGGCACAGATCAAAGAGCGTTTGGGGTCACATTTAAACATTGTGAATGAGGCTGTGGAGGCTGTTAGGGGGTGTGGGGGGTTTGTGCGTTTCTGAGTGTCGGAGAGCAAGATCCGCGCACCCACATACTCACACACGCACACATTTCCCCGCGCGCGGAGGACGAGACCCGATTCCGACCCCGACCCCGACACCGGATTTGTCTTTCCATTAACCAATAAGCTCTAGCCAATTACGGTGTGGGACTATGGGAGTATTGGTGTTCAAGACCCACACACCTCCACACGCGATCCTTCGCCGGATCACCAGGGGAATAAAGTTGGATCAGACCCACAAAAACTACCGCCATGCGTTACAACAGCCAATGACTTCCCACTTCTTACTTCCAACTTCCGACTTCCGACTTCCGACCTCCGCCCTCCCCCCCTACCGGTCCACACGCGCGCTGCCGCCGCCGGCCAGTTTGCGGACTTCGGCTAGAGACGCCATCGTGGTGTCGCCGGGGGTAGTCATCGCCAGCGCGCCGTGCGCTGCGCCGTATTCCACAGCTTCCTGCGGATTGTCCAGTTCCATGAGGCCGTAGATGAAGCCGGACGCAAAACTGTCACCACCGCCCACCCGGTCCAAGATTTCCATGTCCGGGCGATGCGTGGCGGTGTAAAACGCGCCGCCGACCCAACACATCGCGCCCCAATCGTTGACCGTCGCGCTTTTTACGCCACGCAAGGTCGTCGCCGTCGCTTGAAAATTCGGATAGGTCTCCACGGCTTTGTTGATCATGCGCTGAAAACCGCTGACGTCCAGTTCCGTCAATTGATCATCCACGCCTTCTACCTCGAAGCCAAGGCACGCGGTAAAATCCTCTTCGTTACCGATCATTACATCCACATACGGCGCAATTGCGCGATTGATCTCGCGGCATTTGTCCTGACCGCCGAATCCTTTCCATAACGAAGGACGATAATTCAAATCATACGAAACCAGCGTGCCGTATTTCTTGGCTGCTTGGGCGGCTTCTATCACAACCGGACCGGTTGTCTCCGATAACGCCGCAAAAATGCCGCCGGTATGAAACCATCGCGCGCCGAGCGTCCCGAAAATATGGTCCCAATCCACGTCTCCGACGTTTAATTGCGAGACGGCTGTATGCCCGCGATCCGAACAGCCCACCGCGCCGCGCACGCCGAAACCCCGTTCAGTAAAATTGAGTCCGTTGCGCGCGGACCGGCCAATGCCGTCGTCCGCCACCCACCGAATCAACGACGTATCCACGCCCCCCTGTAAAATTAAATCTTCCATCAGTAGCCCGACTTCATTTTTTACAAACGCCGTTACTACCGCCGCGCGCTGGCCAAAACAACGACGCAATCCACGCGCTACGTTATACTCGCCGCCACCCTCCCACGCGCGGAACTGTCGCGCTGTGCGTATGCGCCCTTCCCCGGGATCCAGACGCAGCATAATCTCGCCGAGAGATATAATATCGTACGCGCACTCCTGTTTGGGTCGAACGTTCAACACACTCATAGTCTATCGCTTTCTCTTTCTATAAACGCGGAATGGTCATACCTCCATCCACCAATATTACTTGTCCTGTCGAATAAGCATAATCACCCCGGGCCAGCGACGCCACCACACGTCCAGTATCTTCGGGATACCCCCAACGCCGTTGAGGAATCAAGCCTTCTTCGATCAAACGATCATATTTTTCCTTCACGCCCGCCGTCATATCGGTGGCGGTTACCCCGGGCCGGACTTCATACACGGTAATCCGGTGTTCAGCCAAACGCACCGCCCACAACTGCGTGGCCATGCTTACCCCGGCTTTGGACACGCAATACTCACCCCGGTTCGGCGACACCATCGTGGCGGACACCGACGAGACATTGATAATGCAGCCGGTGTACGATGCATCGGCTGTTTGCTGCTCGATCATCCAACGCGCGACTGTTTGCGTCAGGAAATAGGGGCCTTGCAGGTTCGTTTTTAAGACCCACTCAAAACTTTCCTCCGACGCCTCCAACACATCCACCCGCTGTTTCGGCGCCACGCCTGCGTTGTTGACCAACACATGCAGCCGCCCAAAAGTGGATTTGATTTTGTCTACCATCGCCGCGCGCGCGTGGGGGTCTCCGACGTCGCATGCCGCATACAAAACTTCTGCGCCTGTCTTGCGTAAAGCATCCAGCGACTCCGAAGCCGCCGCTTCGTCCCGCACCCCGCAGACGGCCAGATCAAAGCCTTCCCGGGCTAGCGCCTGCGCGACGCCGAATCCGATGCCGCGCGTGCCGCCGGTAATTAACGCCACTTTTTTCATGACGCCAGCTCCGGCACATCCACCCACGTGCGTTCACGCCACGACTTCATACCAAGTTCCGCCAACTGCACGCCACGCGCTCCATCCATCAAGGTATAGCGCCACGGCTCATCCAGAGCCACATGACGAATAAATTCCTCCCACTGAATTTTGAAAGCGTTGTCGTAGACAATATTATTCGGCACTTTCTGCCACCCATCGTAAAAGTTGATCGGCTGGGGAATATCCGGATTCCACACCGGCTTCGGCGTTTCCGCCGCGCTTTGCACATACACTTCGCGCAAACCAGCCACCGCTGATCCTTTGTCGCCGTCCACTTGCACGGTCAGCAAATCGTCCCGCCGCACGCGCGTGCACCACGAACTATTGAACTGAGCTACTGTGCCGTCTTTCAACAGGAAAATCGCATAAGCCGAATCGTCTGCGGTGCATGGGTAGACAGCGCCGCTTTCGTCCCGACGTTCCGGCAGGTCGGTATTGCCGTAAGCGACCAGGCGATCAATCGGGCCGAATAAATTATCAATTACGTAGCGCCAATGACAGAACATATCCACCATGATACCGCCGCCGTCTTCCACGCGATAATTCCAGCTTGGCCGCTGCGCGGGTTGATCGTAATCCATGCCGGTAAACACCCAGTATCCAAATTCGCCGCGCACGGATAAAATGCGTCCAAAGAATCCCATTTCTTTAAGCATCCGTATTTTACGGAAAGAAGGCAGCCACAATTTGTCCTGCACCACGCCGTTTTTCAGGCCTGCTTGTTCGACCATCGTTGCAATACGCAAAGCTTCCGACGTTTCTACCGCCGTCGGTTTTTCGCAATAAATAGCAAGCCCGGCTTTTACGGCGCGTTCAACAAACCCGGCGCGTTGCAAAGTACCGGAGGCGTCGAAGAAGATGTCGGCCTGCCCGTATTTTCCGGCCAGCGCGCCATCGAGATCGGTGGTGTACGCAAATGGTTCCCCGGTGGCGCGGCGCCCGAATTTTTCCGCAAGCTGTTTGAGTTTGAATTCGCTGCGCCCGGTCAGAATCGGTTTCGGCATGAGAATCAAGTCATTGCTGACTTTAATCCCGCCCTGCTCGATAATCGCCGCAATAGAACGATCCAGATGCTGGTTCGTGCCCATGCGCCCCGTAACGCCATTGAGAATAATGCCAACCGGTCTAATTTCCATATATCCACTCCCCCTTCATCTTTCTCACCTCTGACTTCCGACTTCTAACTTCTTACTTCCGACTTCTGACCTCCGACTACTGACCTCCGACCTCCGACCTCCGGCTACCCACACTGCTTAAACTGCGCCCCTTCCGGCAGCGCAGGCACATCCACGCCTGCTTTCGGGAGCGTGCCGGCCAGTTCCTGTTTCCAGTGCGCCACGTCCCCGGCTGGGCCGTAGCAGTAAATCATTTTTAGCGGCGTTGACCCTTTGTTGCTTAATTGATGAAACACCCCGCTGGGGATATACACCAATTGTCCCGCGCGCACTTCGCGCACTTCGTCGCCCAGGCACATTTCGCCGACGCCTTCGATGACGAAATATACTTCCTCTTGTTCTTGATTGTGCCAGGGCACCTGACCGCCGTCCGGGTCCAGCGTTACAAAGCCCATCGCAAAATTCGTGGCCTGCACCGGGGAAACCCCGCCGACAAGATTTTGCGTGCGGCGCCGCGCGGGATAGCGGCGGCCTTCAATTTGTTCTAAATCTGCAATGATCATGAATTCTCCTTTTTATCGTCCGGCGCGTTGGGCCAACGCGCCCTACCTTAATTTCCGGGTAGGGCGGTGTGGCTCACACCGCCGTAAAACGTTAAATACGGTTCTTTGCCAGCCAGCCGTTGCACATACAAGGCCAGCTCGCGCGCGTGATAATCGCCCCACATAGACGACTCGCCGCACGGGATGCGGCGCCCTGCCGGAATATGATCCCATCCATTCGGGCGATGATACACGCTATGGAGGATCAAGCCTTGATGCGCGTCATCCACGCTTAAATACGGTTCATCCAACAGTGTGTCGAGCGCCGTTAATCCAGCCTGCGTATACGTTTGGCCCGCTTCCTGGCCGGCCCCGGTCAAATAATGCCCTAGCCGCAACAAACCCTGCGCGGCAATAGCTGCCGCGGAACTATCCACGGGTTCATGTTCATTATAAGGATCGGCGGGCCGGTTGAGGTAATCCCCCAACTTATACAACCCGGGCGCGCCGGTATCCCAGTACGGGATCCCGTCGGCGGGAGTGTGTTCGATGTAAAAATCACACGTGGCCATGGCTGCTTTCAACATCATGCTTTCCACGGCTTCACGCCCGCCTGACGATGCCAAGGCGTCGTCCGGCGCTTGTGCAATAAATTCCAGTAGTTCGGCAAACCCGGTGATGATCCAAGCCAGACCGCGCGTCCATGTGCTGAACGGCGCATACCCTTGCTGCGAGTTGGGACAGCGGTACGCGCCGTCGTTACCATTAAAAATGCTTTCGTGTGCGACACGCCCCCGCACATCATACGCATCGCGTCCTTCACCGTAATACACCGCGTATTGCGCCGTGGTGCGCGCATGAGCTATCGCGCGATCCAACAACGATTCGCGCCGGTCGTTTTCGCCCATGAAGTCGTGGCCTAATTGCCACGCAACCGCCAACGAGCGCAGCGAACGTATTGTGTCGGCAAACAGCGAGTGCGGACCGTTAAAAGAATAAATATAACCGAGCCCTCCCGGAAGCGCAGTCCAGCGACGCGCCTGCACCGAGCCGGATACTTTCAAGGCCAGCTCGTAGAAATGCCGTTCCCATTCATTTTCAGGAATACGCTGCTCGTTCATCAGGCGTCGCAGATTGCCGTAGGTGCTTATGTTGTTGAACCCATGATCGTGCACTCCGAAATGCGAAACATGCGGAGCCATGCAACGCACGGTTTCGGCGCGTCCGAGAGCGAGAAAAGACGCATCGCTTGTCGCGTCAAATTGAAGAATCGCCGACCCGTACGCGAACCCTTGCGTCCATTCCGTCCAACCGCGTGACGTGTATTGGCCTTCGACGGTAAAAACCGGGGACCCTTTTGCGTGATCGTAATCACGCGCAATTGCTTGTATTTTGCGCCCGGACAGCTCCCAGAAGCGGGATAGTTTTTGGGTGACAGACCCGGGAGACAACGTGTGATTAATTTGGATCATGGTTATTCGTTATGGGTTATGGGTTGTTTAGATATTAAAATCTTCTTTCTTTTGCCATGTGCAGAATCATGACTTCGCTATCGCACAGCGCCTCGTACTCATGTTCCAGCACGGCGTCGAATTGAAGCGCTTCTCCATTCCGCAGTTCATGTTTTTCTTTCGGCAACGTGATACGCAAATGCCCTTTTAGCACCCAGCATACTTCGTAGTCATCGTGATGCATTTCCGGGCGGGACACGCGCGATCCTTTTTTTGCGAACCCATGAAAACAGGACACATTATTGTAATCCACCCGCTGAAATGTAAACGCGCCGGATTGATACGCTTTGGGGCGTTTTTTTTGCGCGGTCCGCGCTTCGGCCAGCGCAATTAATTCCGCGGAATGAATGCCCAACGCGCGACTAATGCGAAACAGCGTATCCAATTCCGCCTGCGACTGATTGCGTTCCAGCTTGGAAATAACCGCCGACGACACGCCGGAACGATCCGACAACTGCTGAATCGTAAGCTTATCCCGCCGCCGCAACGCGCGCAAAATGCTGAAATCATACGGAGCCGGACTTGTATCCACTTTCTTTATCATGCCGTTAACCTAATGGAATATATTTCTTAGTCAATATAAATATATTCATTTTTTACTGTATAAGAAATATTACTCCTAAAAAAAGAAGGGTTCCGGGTCACATTCAGGGACCATCGCCACGCGGGGTCACGTCTGTTGATGAAGCGTTATGGACCCGAAGCGCGCTGTCAGGTGTCGTCCGGAACATCTGGCTCGGCCATTTTAATGACTTCCCAATACCGCTGGAGATCCACGACCTTGCCCGTATCCATGGCTTCATCCATGGCAAAGCAGGTCACAGCCGATTCCAGTCCTTCCATGAGACCGACCGATGGGTGTCTATGGTGCAACATGCTCTCCGCCAATTCGGCGGCAAGCACCTCGTCTCCGCCCCCATGTCCGCCTTTGACCTCCGTGGAGACATCCTCGATCCGCGTGTCAAACCCGATCCGCTTTGTTTGTATGGTTCCGGCTATCACATCTCCCCGCACGGCCCCCAAAGTGCCTAGAATATACATTCTTCGCTCAGGAATGGCCGCGTTGCAATTGGTATGGAATGTCGCGCGCGCACCGTTCTCGTATTCCATAATGGCCACTTGGTTATCCACGATGTCTTTGTCGGACGTGAAGGGGTCAAGCGCAAGGAGACCACCCCAAGTGCAATAAGCTTTTTTCCCGTCAGACCGGGCGGGAATTTCGTTGATGCGTTCTTTGTTGTGCGACCGGAAAAAATCCAATCCACCGAACGAAGCCACGCGCCTGGTCCGTGCGCCGACAATCCAGTTGACGAGATCTATGTCATGGGAACATTTCTCCAGTAGATGCGTTCCGGCATTCTTCCGCATGCGTCGCCAATCCCCCATAATGTATCCACCGTGATTGAAGTCCAAGGTCTCGTTAAACTCCATGCTAATGATCTGTCCGATCTCCCCACCCGCAACGATTTGTTTTATTTTTCGGTAGTGCGGCGAATAGCGAAGCGTAAAGCCGATGTTGAACATCTTGCCACTTTGTTTTCAGGCGCGCATCATCGTTACGCACTCCTCAACAGACAACGCCAGGGGTTTTTGGCAAAACACATGTTTGCCGGCCTCGAAAGACGCCACGACCTGCTCGGCATGGAAACAGTTCCATGATGCAATCATCACCCACTGCACGTCAGGCTTGTTCACGACTTCACGATAGTCGGCGCATACCGTACAACTTGTTCCAAGCTCGGCTTTAGCTGCTTCAACCGATCGGGGGTCGGGGTCATAGATTGCCGTAACCCGCAAACGGTTGTCGCACGCAAGCAGTTGACGGACAACGCTTAATCCCATTGCCCCGCAACCCACAACTCCGATATGAACCATTTTCAACGTTTTCTCCTGGATTTAAAAACCGCGCTGCCCTTGAATGTATAGGAATCATGGAGCCGCCTAGCCGTGAGGTCCAGCGCATTATTCAGCTCGTTCAGAAAGATCCTAGCGATACTCTTCTGGCAATCGCGACGCAGCTTAAGGTTTTGTTTGAAGTAGGCGTTCGATGGCGGCGGAGTCCAGCACGCCGTAGCCTGTGCGATCATTTCGCTTCGTTTCGTTCTCCGTGGAAACCGCGGTTTGCAACGCGCGCACGGCCTGTGTCGGCGTTGCCGAAGGATGACGCTGCATGTACAATCCCAAGGCGTAACTGACGTACGCGCTTGAAATGGACGTGCCGGCATACGCGCCCGCCGGCCCGTTGTGCCCGATCGGTAAAGAAGCCGCGCCCGGCGCGGACACCGTAATAAAATCACCGAAATTAGACGACGGCCATGGCGTGCCATCCTGCTGAATCGCGCCTACCGCCACAACACCGGGATACGCCGCGGGATAGACCGGTTGCCCCAACGGTTCGTTGCCCGCCGCGGCAACCATCACCATGCCTTTGGACTGGGCATGGGCTACAGCGGACGCGATAAACTGGCTATCCACGCCGGAGCCCCAACTCATATTCACCACGCGCGCGCCCTGCTCCACCGCAAACTGCAGACTTCGCATCAGCCCGAAACTCGTGGTCATGCCTTCGTCGTCAAATGTGCGCACCGCAAGAATAGGCACCCCTGCCCGCTCGTCATCGCTTGCTTGCCCGGTAGGCGCGACGACGCCCGAGGTTATCAAGGCCATTTGTGTGCCATGCCCGGATGGATCCGACAACGCTTGTGTAGGCATTAGCGCATCCAACCCGCCCGCCACAAGCCCGTCCAGTCCCTCCACGTCCAATAAGCCGGAATCCATAACCGCGACCGGCGCGGAGCCCGCGGGCGGTAAACGGGTGCGCGTTTGACTCGCGGACGCTCCGTCGGAAGTCACGGGATGAGGCGCGGGTTCCCGGAATACGTAATTGGGTTCGATTTCCGCGACAGCCGGATGACGCGCAAGCTGCTCGCGCAAAGCCAATACATGGGTTCCGGGCGGCAGACGAACACGATAAATTCCCAATTCCGGATAACCTTCGACAATGACCCCGCCGATTTCGCGCAGCAATAAGCGAATTTGATCAAGACTGACATCGGCGGAAAAACCGATCAATAGTTCGTCCTGCACAAATTCAGGACCGCGTCCGTCGGGACCGCGCGCAACACGCAAACGCGTATCTTCTTCCAAAGGACGCGCGCGCTCCCGCGATCCCGGTCGAAACACGGACATGTCGGACAAACGCAAAATTTCCCCCAGCGGACCGGGCACGACATCCCACGTCAATACATACGCATACCGATCAAGCATCTCCCGGAGCGAAGGTTCGAGTGGCGCGTTGGAAATACGAAGGCTTACCGTTTCACCGATATCCGGGTCCACCTGCACGTTGACGCCGTAATGCGCAAACGCCTTCAGCACGTCGCGCAAAGGAGCCCGGTTTGCTTCCAACCAAACCCGCTCGCCGTCTATGTGCAGTTTGACTGCGGCGGAAGAAGCAAGCACGGCAAGGAAGCAGATTGAACAGAATATCACTAAAGCATGACGCATGGCTATACTATGCCCTTTGTTGCGGAAATGTAAAACAGAAGCACGGACGACACGGAGGTCGTCCCTCCCGCAAATTAAGGTATGCACATCAACTTGGTTGGGACGACACGGAGGTCGTCCCTCCAGCAATTTATGCTATGAACATCGCTTGATTTGGACGACACGGAGGTCGTCCCTCCCCCAGTCAGGTCATAGCCGGTAAAGGTGGTTTATAGGCGCAAAACGGTTCCGGTGCGAACATGTCGCCGGTTAGCGCATGCGCGCGCGCGCGGGACCCCCCGCCACATACGATCCGATAATCGCAGCGTCCACATTTGCCTTTGAGTTGATCCGGATCACGCAACGCATGGAATACCGGATGGTTTCGATAGACCTGCGCCAAGGATTCGTTCCGCACATTGCCGCAAGGTATAGGAAGAAAACCGCTGGGATTGATTTCGCCGGTATGATCCACAAAACAAAATCCGCGCCCTGCATTTACCGCAACTTTGGGCATGTGTCCGCGCGGTTTGCCTTTCTTTTCCGGGCGCTGCGCTAAATACCGGCGGTAATGCTGTCCTTCGGTAATTTTTACCACAAACGGCGCGCGGCGGGATACCTCATCTAGTTTTTTAAACAAAAACTCGCACTGCGCAGCGGAACAACAACGCAAAGCGGCGCCACGCCCGGTGGGCACCAGAAAAAATACTTCCCAAAAAACAATACCGAGTTGTTCCACCAGCGCGACCATCGCATCCACGTCATCCGCATTCCACGAACCAAAAACCGTATTCACTTGCAACGGAATACCCAATTCACGCATCCAGGCCGCCCCTTGCATGGCTTTAGCAAAAGAACCGGGAACCTGACGGAAAGCGTCGTGCTGTTCCGCCGTTGGACCGTCCAAACTCAAGGCCATCTGATCCACGCCTGCTTTCTGTAACGACACTAAACGCTCACGCGTTAATCGCGCCGTGGTGGCCGGGATGGTGCCCGCACGCAACCCCACCGCCTTCGCGTGCGCGATCAACTCTTCCAAATCATCGCGTTGCAACGGATCGCCGCCCGTAAAAATAATCAACGGCGTGCCGATGTCCCGGACATCTTCAATCAGCTTTTTCCCTTCTTCCGTGGACAATTCCCGGGGATGCCGCCGGTGTATCGCTTCAGCCCGGCAATGCACGCACGCCAGCTCGCAACTACGCGTTACTTCCCAGATAAGCAACAACGGCGCTTGCTCAAAATCCACGTCAAAGCGGATTCTGTGCACTCCTCCTTGAGAAGACGGTTCGTTCATCATGACCTATTCCTTAAAGGCGTGTTGCTCTGAATCCCGCATTGCGAATCGCGGTCAGGACGGGAGGGACGCCCTCCGTGGCGTCCGAAGATGTTTGGGCAACACGTCATACTCTACGCGATGAAGGTCGTTATAACCAACACCGGTTATTTAGTTTTCTTTACCCAATACAACGTTTCTATGCTTCCTGCAACCAGCAGCATATACCCCACCATTTCGCCGCTTTCCTCCAGCGCCGCTTTGTACGTACGGTTGTAGTCGTACCCCAGAAGTATTTCCAGAAACGGACCGTGCCCCATCAATTGCGCAACAGGCACAGCCACAATCAAACCCGCCCAGAAAATAGCAAACGCAGCCGTAGGCCCGTAAGTCGCCAACTGTTCCATAAACGCGGCTTTTCGCGATAGCATGACCCCAAAAGCCAACACCACAAAAATCCCCGCCACTTTCCAACCCAGAAAAGGTATTGTTTTATCCAATAAATCGTCTTGCTCGCGCACAGCCGCAAACGCCAACATACAAGCCAAAACCCACAGCAATTCCCGGTATGAAGGAAGCCTTCGCGCCCCAATCGCCATCATTAACGCCGCAATGAATAACACAACAAACTGAATCCACTGCAAAGGGCCGTGTTCTTCAAAAAGCGTGTCGCCCCATGAAAGCAGTATCCACTTCAGTGAAAGCATAAATACAAAAATCAAGACCGTGTACAAAACGATCCGACCCAAAAACCACCAGGTAGTTGAATGTTTCATAATATTTTTATAACTTTTTATTAACAATTTGTCCGTTCAAATTTTGAAAACGATGAAATCAAGTCAATCAGGACAATGCTATAGACATTGACATCTCTTTTTAATGCGCAACAATAAATCTGTGAATGATAATGTCATACTGGCCGAATTTCCTGTCCCCTTCTCGTATCGCGTGTGCTTTACAAGCCATCTTTTTGCCGCCGAGAACACGGCCTTGTCCGATGCGCTCCTCCATGCCCGCGGGACCAAACCCTCGCGCGTGGTGGTGTTTCTGGATGAAGGCATAGCCCAGGCCCGACCTCGCTTCGCCGACGAAATTGGCGCGTGGTTTGATGTACATGCCCGCGAAGTAGAGCTGGTCTGTCCGCCGTGCATGGTGCCGGGTGGCGAACCGGTTAAAAACGATTACCGCTTGATTATGCAAATGGTGGATACACTGCTGGAATACCGGTTGTGTCGCCATTCCTATGTCATGGCCATCGGCGGTGGCGCAATGCTGGATGCTGTCGGATTTGCCACGTCCATGGTCCATCGCGGCTTGCGCTTGATCCGCGTCCCGTCCACGACTCTGGCCCAGAACGATGCCGGTGTTGGCGTCAAAAACGGCATGAACTTGCATGGCGCAAAAAACACCATCGGCACGTTTCATCCTCCTTTCGTCGTGCTGAATGACGCGCGCTTACTGGAATCGCTGCCTTTTGACCACTGGATCGGCGGCGTGGCGGAGGCGTTCAAAGTAGCTATGATCAAAGATGCGGCTTTTTTTCGCGAGTTATGCAAAGACGCTCCTTTGTTCCGCGCGCGGGATGCCGCCGCCATGGATCGCCAAATCCGCCGCTGCGCCCGTTTGCATGTCGAACATATTTGCCGCAACGGCGACCCGTTTGAAACCGGCAACGCCCGCCCGCTGGATTTCGGACACTGGGCCGCGCATAAACTGGAATCGCTTTCCCATTACCGCATCCCCCACGGCGCCGCCGTGGCCGTCGGCCTGGCGATTGACGCCGGATACGCCGAGCGATTCGGATGGATCACACCCGCCGACTACGCCGCGCTGATCAAAGGCCTGCAAGATACCGGCTTCCCCTTGTGGTATCCGGAGGTTGGACACCGTTTTGGCGGGGAACTTCAATTGTTGGATGGATTGGCGGATTTTCAGGATCATCTGGGCGGGGAACTTTGCGTGACGTTTCCGGACGGCGTGGGCTGTCCGCGCGAAGAAAACCATATTGACCGCGATGCCATGATCGAATCCATACTTGCATTGCGCGCTTATGCCCCGGCGGAGTGGTCCGCATGATTGTACAAGACAAGCCCACGACGGCTTTAAGCTATTGTCTGAATGTGCATGCGGGCGAATCATGGGACAATCATTTTCACGCGATACAAACGCATGCCCTGGCTGTCCGCGACCGCGTTGCGCCGGATCGCCCCTTCGGTCTCGGCTTACGCGTCAGCGCCGCGGCATCCCGTACGCTGCGCGAGGAACCGGCGCTGGCCACATTCCAGTCATTCATGCGCGAACACAACTTGTTTGCGTTTACAATTAACGGCTTTCCTTTTGGCCGCTTTCATGGGGGGCGCGTCAAAGAACGCGTCTATCAACCGGACTGGATGGACGACGCGCGCGTGCGTTACACAACCGACTTGGCGGACATTTTATCCCGCTTGCTCCCGGACGATATGGACGGGAGCATTAGCACTGTGCCGGGCGCCTACCGCGCGTTGGTCCGTCATGACCGGGACGCAGACGTCATAGCCGGGAATCTGGCGCGCGTAGCGGCGCATCTCGCGCGCGTGCGTGACGCCACAGGACGCCTGATTCATCTCGGGCTGGAACCGGAACCGGACTGCTACATGGAAACCGCGCCGGAGCTGATCCATTTTTTTGAACATCATGTATGGCGTCATGGCCGCGACGCGCTGGCACAAGAACGCGCGTGTTCCGCGAACGAAGCCGAAGCGATTTTGCGCACGCATATCGGCGCATGTCTCGACACGTGCCACGCCGCGCTTGTATTTGAAAACCCGGCGGAGACCATCGCCGCGTATCAAGCCGCAGGCGTGCGTATTTCCAAAATTCAAATCAGCGCGGCGCTGGAAACCGCCAACACCGAAGCGGGACGCATGGCGTTAAGGCCTTTTGACGAACCAGTGTATTTGCACCAAGTTAAAGGGCAACACATGGATGGAACCCTGCAAAGCTGGCGCGACTTGCCGGACGCGCTGGTTGCCCTGCCGCGCCAGCCGATGATAGATACGGTGCGCGTACACTTTCATGTGCCGCTGTTCTGGAACGGCGACGGCCCGCTTGCATCCACCACTTCCACACTCACGCCTGCTTTTTGGCAAGCCGTGCGCGCGGGCGCTTGTCCGCATCTCGAAATCGAAACGTACACGTTTGACGTCCTGCCCGAAGTCATGCGCACAGGCGGCATTGACGCCAGCGTATCCGCCGAATTTGCGTGGGTATTAAATCAATGGCATACAAATAAATAGATAGATACACCATGACGTTGTCTTCCCAAGTCAATACACGCGAAGTAGCTACCCGCATTCTAATGGAATGGCGGGAGCACGGACAGTATCCCGACCGGCTGATGCGCGATTTGGCGCGGGACCGGGCATTTATCATGGAAATGGTGTACGGCGTGCTGCGGCACCGGTCGGCGCTGGAGTGGATGATTGAGCGCATGTCCCATCATCAACAACGCGAAGACAAAAGCAATCCGCTGATCCCCTTGCTGTGCATTGGCTTGTATCAATTGTTTTTTATGGATCATGTTGTATCGTATGCCGCTGTAAACGAAACCGTGGACGCGGCCAAAAAATTATTCACCGATAAAGAAGCGTCGTTTGTGAATGCGCTTCTCCGGCGCGCGCTGCGTGAACGGGAACGCTGGCTGGAAGAATTGGAACGCAAACCGTTGTCTATCCGCTATTCCCATCCCGAATGGCTGGTCGAACGCTGGGTTTCCCGCTACGGCGCTTATGACACCGCGCGCCTATGCGTCTGGAACAACGAACGTTCACGCGTCACGCTGCGTATTCGCCCCATGCTTTCTCCCGAAGCGTATCTGGCTGTGTTGAAGAAATTAAATATCGAAGCCCGGATTCATCCGGTTGTGCCGACATTTCTTGTGCTGCCCACCGGCGTAGCGGTGGATCAATTGCCCGGCTACAAAGAAGGTTGGTTTACTGTGCAGGATCCCGCCACAAGCAATGCCGTGGCGATGCTGGACCCGAAAAAAGGCGAACGGGTTTTGGATCTTTGCGCCGCGCCCGGAGGCAAAACCATTTTGATGGCGGACCGCATGAGCGGAGCGGAAGGATTAACCGCGCTGGATAACAATCCCGATCGCCTGCGTATCTTGCGCGAAAATCTGGATCGCTGCGGATTAAGTCAGGTACATGTCGTGCAAGCGGACGCCTGCGCGCTTACACCGGAGGATTTTTCGGCGCAAGGATTTGATGCCATACTGCTTGATGCGCCGTGCTCCAACTCCGGCGTGCTGCAACGTCGTCCCGACGCGCGTTGGCGGTTAACGCCCGGGTCCATTCAGGAAATCGGGGAACTTCAAACCGCGTTGTTGCATGCGGCGGCATCGTTGCTTCGTCCCGGCGGACGTCTTGTGTACAGCACGTGCAGCCTCGAAGATGAAGAAAACGAAACGCAAGTGCGGGCGTTTCTGGACCACCATCCTTTGTTTCATCTGGTTTCCCAGAACCGCACGTTCCCGCCCCGGGACGGCGTGGACGGCGCGTATGCGGCGCTGATCCATCGCGACCCGTAAAAAAATCCGCTTGCGCGCGCGCGACGCTTAACCGATGGTTATACACGAACATGAGTAAAACCTCGATACAGGATCATGCCGCGATTCCCATGCGGTCGGTAGGCCCGGTGGAAGTAAAAGGCCCGGTCGTGCAAGGCGCGTTTAGGATTCCGCTGGCCACATTTGAATCGCCTCTGTGGCCCTCCACCGAGCGTGGGGCGCGTGTGACCGCGCGCGCAGGCGGCATTGCCGTCGTGGTGGCCGATGCGTGTATGACCCGCTCGGTTATGCTGAAAGCGGCGGATGCGGCGCGGGCCGTGGAAGTTACGCATCAGCTTGCCGCGCAACGCGCGGAGATGGAAGCTGTAGCGGCGTCCTCAAGCCGGTTTTGTCGTTTGCGCGATTGGCAAACCCAAGTGGTTGGCAATATGATTTTTGTGCGGTTTGCCTGTCACACCGGCGACGCCGCCGGACATAATATGGTCACGCACGCCGCCGACCGGCTGTTAAGCTGGCTCCTTGAACAGTACCCCGACCTGACGTATGGATCCATTTCCGGCAATTATTGCACAGACAAAAAAGTGTCGGCTGTGAACGGCATTCTCGGACGCGGCACGTATGTGGTGGCCGACACATTGATTCCCGGCGCGTTATGCGCGCGCTTTCTTAAAACCACGCCCGCGCGTCTGGTTGAATTAAACTGGCGCAAAAACTGGATGGGCGGGGCTTTGGCGGGAAGCGTGCGCTCCGCCAACGCGCATTTTGCCAACATGCTGCTTGCGTTTTATCTTGCGACGGGACAAGACGCCGCGAATATCGTGGAAGGATCGCAAGGATTTACGCACACGGAAACGCGGGGCGACGATTTATATTTCAGCGTGACACTGCCCAACGTTATTGTCGGCTCGGTAGGCAACGGAAAAGGATTGGATTTTGTGCAACGCAATCTGGAGCAACTGGATTGCCTCGCGGAACGGGAACCGGGCGCCAACGCGCGCCGGTTAGCCGCATTGGCGGGCGCAACGGTTTTATGCGGGGAATTGTCTTTGCTGGCCGCGCAAACCAATCCCGGTGAACTTATGCGGGCGCACCTGTCGTTGGAGCGTCCATGAAAGACACCACAAGCGAGCGTAAACTACAGCATATCCGGATCATTGAAACCGACGATCAAGTAGATCGCCGCAAAATGTATTTCGACGATATCGGCCTGATCCACCGGGCGCTGCCCGAAGTTAATCTGGACGAAGTAGACACGTCGGTGACCTTCATGAACCGCGCTCTTTCGTTTCCGCTGATAATTTCGTCCATGACCGGCGGAGAACAAAGCACGATCCGCAACGTCAACCGCAATCTGGCTATCGCCGCCGAGCGCGCGGGCGTGGCGCTGGCGGTCGGATCCCAGCGCGTCATGTTTTCGTATCCGGAATCGCGCGCCAGTTTTGAGCTACGCCCCCACGCGCCGAATACGTTGCTTTTTTCCAACATAGGCGCTGTGCAGCTTAATTACGGGTTTACGCCTGCAATGTGCCGGGAAGCCATGGACGCGGTGGGCGCGGACGCCTTGTACCTGCATTTGAATCCTTTGCAAGAAGCCGTACAACCGGAAGGCGACACGCGCTTCGGCGGGTTGGCTGCAAAAATCAAAGCCGTGTCCGCGGAATTGCCCGGCCGTGTAGTGGTCAAAGAAGTCGGCGCGGGCGTTTCCCCCGCGGATGCGGCGTTGTTGGCGGACGCCGGGGTTCGTTATATTGACGTGGCAGGCGCAGGCGGCACTTCCTGGAGCCGCATTGAACATCACCGGCGCGCCTCCCACCACGACGACGGTCTGGGCATGCTGTTTCAGGACTGGGGCATGCCGACCCCGGTGGCGTTGCAGCAGTTGGCGCCGTATCGCGACCGCGTGACGCTGCTGGCATCGGGCGGCATTCGATCCGGGATGGACATGGTTAAAGCCATGATTCTGGGCGCGTCGTTATGCGGACTGGCTTCGCCTTTCCTTAAACCAGCCATGGAATCGCCGGACCAGGTGGTGCGCGTCATTGAACGGTTAAAAAGTGAATTTCGCACCACCATGTTCCTGCTGGGCGCGCGGAACATCGCGGATATTTTCGACAACACAGCCTTGATCTGGAAAGGAATTTAACGATGAAAGCTAAAGCGCCGGGCAAATTAATTATATCGGGCGAACATGCCGTGGTGCATGGCCGTCCTGCGCTGGTGATGGCTGTAAACCGTTATGTGGAAGCGACGTTAACGCCACACAACCGGGATGAAATACGGGTTTCATTTCCCGGCGTCATGACGGCCGACACCATGCCGCTTGCCGCGTTGCATGCCTTGAAAGAACGTCTGGAACGAAATTATCATCGGTTTCAGACCGGCACCCTGCCTGTTCGGCATATTCTGGGAGCGCCTATAGAAATCGTTTATTATGCGCTTATCCATTTTGCGGGCGACGCGGGTTTTGAATGGAACCAAGGTTTTGATTTGCACTTCAAAACCAATTTACCTGTGGGCGCCGGGATGGGCGCATCTGCCGCCACCATTGCGGCGACGCTTTCGGTGGCTTCACACTGGAAAAACAAACCGCTGCATCGCGGGGATTTGTACCGGTTGACGCTGGACGTGGAGCGCCTGCAACACGGGCATCCTAGCGGCGTGGATCCCTTTATTATTGTGCATGGCGGCTTTGTGCGATTCCAGCACGGCCGGGCCGAGGCGCTGCATATCCCGCGACCAGCCATGCATTTGGTTTTTACAGGCACACCGGAATCCAGCACAGGCGAATGCGTAGAAGCTGTGTCGGAACAATACCCCAAAGAACACGCCATCTGGGTCTCTTTTGAGAAAATTACAGAAAGCTTGCAACACGCGCTATGCGCGGAGCAGGCGGAGCGGGTGCGCGCATTGATCCGCGAGCAGCACCGGTTATTATGCGAAATCGGCGTGGTACCCGATAAGGTACAGCAATTCATTCGTCTCATTGAAGAGGATGGTGGCGCAGCTAAAATATGCGGAGCGGGCTCCGTACGCGGGGATAAAGGTGGCGTGGTCTTAATTTTTCAGCCGGACGCACCGGTCAAACGCGCCGAATCCTACGGATACCCCCTGCTACCCGTAGAACCGGAAACTCAAGGCGCAGGCGTGGTTCGTGAATAACAATGTATCTAAGGTCATACGCGTTTCCGCCCCGGGCACGCTTATGCTGCTGGGTGAACACGCGGTATTGCACGGCGCATGGTCGCTCGTCTGCGCTATTAACCGCCGCATGACCGTAACCCTTCGCCCCACCCATAACTCGAAAGTTATCATCACGTCCGCGCTTGGCCGTGACGAAGCAGCGCCGGATGCTTTACCCGCGCCGCGCGCGCCGTTTCAATTTGTATGGGCGGCGCTACGAAGTTTTTCGTCACTTCCATCCGGTTGTGAAATCGAAATTGAATCTTCGTTTTCAGAAAAAATAGGTTTTGGATCGTCGGCGGCTGTGACTGTGGCGCTGGTTGCCGCGGTGCGCGCGTGGCAGGGGTTGGCATGGGATCGCGAAGCAATGCATCAACATGCCCGTGATGTCATTCGTTCGGTGCAAGGCCAGGGCTCGGGTGCGGATGTGGCAGGATGTGTATTTGGCGGAATCGTCGCGTATCGGGCGCACGGCCCGGACATTGTACCGCTGCCCGGACGCACATGTCCGATCGCGGCGACGTATTGCGGCTACAAGACCCCTACCGCGGACGTCATTGCACGGGTGGACGATGCCAGCAAACGACAACCGGAGCTTTTTAACCAGCTATTCCAATTAATCAACGCATGCGCTATCGCAGGCCGCGACGCCGTCGAACGTGCGGACTGGGCTTCGCTGGGCGAAATCATGAATATGCATCAAGGCTTGCACGAAGCATTAGGCGTTGGGGACATAGAATGCGCGGCGCGCGTGTTTGCATTTCGCAATGAACCCGGGGTGTTGGGCGCAAAGATTTCCGGGTCCGGTTTGGGCGACTGTGTCACGGCGTTAGGGACTGTGCATAATGATTCGTTTCCATATCCCTTAATTCCTATCGAGATGGAAGAAAAAGGAGTGGCGCGTGAATAAAACCGATGTTGTGCGCGAGGTATTGAAAGACCGGGACATGGCGCCAGGCCTTCAGGGTGCGGCGTATGCTCCCGCCAATATCGCCCTTGTAAAATACTGGGGGAAAAGCAATGCCGCGTTGAATATTCCGATGACCGACAGTATTTCTGTGTCCCTTGGCTCCTTGGGCGCGCACACCACGATTCGGGTCGCTTCCCAAAACCATGATCTTGTTTTTCTGGACGGCTCGGAACTGCCCGCGGAATCCACGTTTTATCAGCGGGTGAAGAACTATTTGAATTTATTTCGATCGTCGCAGTCTCATTCGTTCGAAGTGAAGACAACAAGCTCGGTCCCTGTCGCGGCAGGATTGGCTTCATCGGCTTCCGGATTTGCGGCGTTGGTGAAAGCGCTGGATCAACTGTTTGCCTGGGGATTAAGCGGGCGGGAATTATCCATATTGGCGCGTTTGGGGAGCGGAAGCGCTTGTCGCTCGGTGTTTGAGGGCTTTGTATGGTGGAAGCGGGGACAGGAAAACAATGGCCTGGATAGTTTTGCCGAGCGGATGGACGTGCATTGGCCGTCATTTCGCATAGGACTTTTGGAGCTTTCCGCCCAAAAAAAACCTATCGGCTCGACCGAAGCCATGCAGCGCACGATAGAAACAAGCCGACTATATTCCGCGTGGCCCCACCAAGTGTCCACCGATCTTCCCCGGATGATAGACGGACTCACGCATAGGGACATAGAAACCGTGGGCCAGGTTGCGGAACACAATGCGTTGTCTATGCATGCCACGATGCTGGCGGCGTGGCCTCCTGTGCTTTATTGGCTGCCGGGAAGCGTGGAAGCGTTGCGCCGCGTATGGGAAGCAAGGCAGGACGGTCTTTGCGTGTATGCCACCATGGACGCCGGACCCAACCTCAAATTGGTATTTGAAAAGTCCGAACAAGCCAAAATCGTCGCTCTTTTCCCGAACCTGAACATTGTGGATCCGTTCGATCTACTCAGCTAATAAAGCAAAAGCTTCGTCTTTAGACGCACAAATATTTAATCGTTTGGCTAAACCAAGCAGATCCAATGTTTTCATCAGACGGCGGCTTACATTAAACAGGACTACGTTGCCTTTTCGAATCAGCAACATACGGTGATAATTCGCCAATAAACCAATGCCTTTGCTGTTAATGTAGGTAAGGCTGCCGCAATCTACGGCAATTTTGGGCGATCCCTCTTTAAATAAAGGGTCCAGCTCATCTTTAAAATACTCAAACGTCGCGGCATCCACCGGTCCGACCAGCAGGATGATTACGACGTCGTTTTCTTTTTCAACGTATATTTTTAATTGCGCGTCTGTGCGATTGGCAATCATGATGTAATACTTTCGTTTGTGGCACTATACCCTTAGGGTTTTATTCCGTCCAAACTTTTTCCCGGCTAAACACAAAGATTCCCAAGGTGTATTATTTCAATTTTATTAGCGAGCTTCATCCCTAAAGGATTACGTTTTATGGAACAGATGGCGGTTGTTAATGGCCACGGCCCTTCTTCCGAGATCGCCGAAACCGATATTTTATTTGAATGTCCGCAGTGCGCAAAAAGCCTGGCGATAGACTGGCGCGGCGCGGGGTTGATGATTACCTGTCCTGATTGCGGGACGCGCATACAAGTTCCTGAACCGGACGAAGACCATGTGCTGTCGGATGCGGGCTTGGACAATGCCGACGTGGAAAGCCGTCATGATGTGCACATCCGGAATTTGACGGAAGCCTTAAATCATTCCCGCGAAAAAATAGTCCAACTGATGGCCAGTCTGGACGAAACGCGGAAACGTCGTTCTTCCTTGGAAAAAATGCGCGTAGAGCAATTAGTCCGCATGGAACGCGTCAGCGCCGAAATGGCGGTTATTCAATCGGCTCTGGATCGCGTAATAAACACCCTGGGCGAAGCCATGCAACATCGTGACGACGACAGTGAAAGCTGGTGACGCATGTAAAGCGCGGGAATTAAACCCGGAAAATTGCGCCCATTTTCTTGCCGAGTATCAAACTGCTTCCAATGATGGTTACGGTCAGGAACATCATGGCCCACACGCCCAAGGCCGATGCGATGTATTTGCCTGTCCCGATTAACTGGAATAATTCGTAAATGGTTTTCGTGATGGGATAGAAATCCTCCCGTTGCGCAAGCATTAAGCTGTCCGACACTTCCAACATACTGAATGAAAACGCCAGAAGCCCCCCTGCAATCAAATTGGCCATAATCAGAGGAATCGTAATCCGCCGCATAATGGTAGATAAACGCGCGCCTAAATTCGCGGCAGCTTCCTCAAGGGTTACCGAGGTTTGCTGCAAGCCCGCTACGGCGGAACGCACCATATAAGGAAGACGGCGAATAGCATAAGCGATAACAAGAAACAACGTAGGGTTGGTTCGCACATCAAACAAATTCTGCCAAAACGGGCTTTCTTTAACCCAATCCATATTGCTGAGTTGCGAGCTGATCGCCAGATACCCGAAAGCCATGACCAAACCGGGCACGGCAAGAGGCAACATAGACAAGGCGTCCAACGCTCCGCGGAACGGAATCGAGGATCGCACAATAACATACGCAATCGCAATACCAAGCACGGCATTAAACATAACCGCCAGCGTGGAATACAGCAGGCTATTCCGAATACTGCTGACCGTCATCGAGTGGCCCAACGCTTCGGCATAATTTCCCGTTGTAAAGACCTCCGGCAACAACGACTGATACCAGCTTCCGGGCAAAGCGAAACTGGTCGCGATAACGCCCAAGTGCGGGGTAAGCGCGAGAAAAATGACCAGCAGGAAAGGCAGCAATACCAGCGCGCCTTTAATGCCTTTCGCTTGAACCGTGGCGGAGGCCGTGGCGGCTTTGCTTTGCATGGCATACGCTTTGCCGCCAAATACAAATTTCCCAATGGCATATAAAGTCACGCTCATAGTCAGCATGACAAAAACCAGCGCATACGGGAACGGGTTTGTACCGATTTCTTTCAACGCATCAAAAACCTGTACCGACGCGCATTTGGTGTAATTCATGATCAACGGAGTGCCCAGCTCGGTGAAGCTCCAGATAAACACAATCGTGCCGCCTGCAAACAACCCCGGCATCATAAGCGGCAGGGTGATTTTGAAAAATTTTCGAACCGGCCCGCAGCCGACATTGGAAGCAGCCTCCTCCATTGCGGGATCAATATTAGCCAAGGCCGCGGATGCGTTCAGATACATAATCGGATACAACGCCAACGCTTGCAGGCTGATTACCCCCCAATATTGCAACCGGCCCAACCAATCCACCGGACCGAGGCCGAATACTAAATTAAAGCCTCCGTATACGCCTAGAATCTGCTGGAACCCAATCGCCCCAACAAACGGAGGCAAAATCATAGGAACAAGCACAAGTCCACCAATCAATTTTTTGCCGGGATAATCGTATTTATTGGATAACCAAGCCAGAGGAACCGCGATTATTGTCACCAGCGTCGTTGTTCCAATGGCAATCAGCAAACTGTTCCTCAGGCCTTCCAGATAGACCGGATTCAGGAAAACGCCGTATAAATATCGCAGCGTAAATTCGCCTCCTACGATAAATCCACCTTTTACAACCATCCATAAAGGCGCAATAAATAAAAAAGCAAAAACAACGGATACGACACCAAAAATTATCCACGCAATGCGGTTCTGCATTTTTACGATCCCCCGCTTGGCTTCGGCACGACAGCTTCACGTGCTTCGTTATAACTAGCTCTGAAAAACAGCGTCCACGTTCTCAAATAATCCAGCCGTTCCCCGGGAATACGCATGCTGTTGGCCCAGGTGAAAGGCACCGGTTCTTGAGGTAGGCGCTGCAACAAACGCATCGCTTCCGGTTGCTGGTCAGGCCCTCCGTTTTCAAGGATAACGTTCCATGCTTCTTTTAACTCATGACTCGAGTCCATACACATGGCGCGCACCAAGTCGCGCAGGACATTAAAATGCCGCCCTGTCCACCGGCGCTCATAGGTAAATTCCTCCGCCAGCGCATACGGATTAATGGTCGGATCGGACAAATCATCGGCGGCATATTGGTTATGCATTTCGTGGCGCTTCTGAATTTCCGGGTTTGTGGAAGGATAAAATTCGCGACGGATCGGCACGCGGCGCAACGCAAATTTTTGGGGACCCCCGGGTGTCCCGGGCTTATACGTCCATAATTGCTGCCCTTCTTCGCTTAAGACAAACTCGATAAACCGCACGGCGATTTCGCGATGAGGCGCTCCCCGCAGCAAGCTGATGGGATCGCAACTAACACCCGAGCCTCCCAGCGGAGTAACGTAATGCATGCGTTCCGTTCCATCCGGCGCACGACTGACTTGCGCCTGAAACCGGCCATAAAAATCAATCGCAATGCCTGCGGCGGCATTGCCCATGCCGACATCCACCGGAACTTTGCTGGACGAATCCGTAAAATAACGCGCATTGGCGCCAATCAATTGAATCATACGCAGGCCTTCCATAAAGCCCTGCTCGATCGCTTCCTGGTAGGCGGCCGGCACGCCGTCGGGGATTTCGCCCGGAGGCAAACCCGCCTCCGCAATAGCGGCTTCATACGCCGCAATTTCTTCGGTTTGATACCCCGCGCGTATAACAGCTTCACGACATTTCGAGTGCAACATCAACTCGAATGCTTTAGCCACACTGCCGCTTTTGGTTGGATCCGCCATGCCTAATTGACGGAAATAGTTCGGGGAAATCAAATCATCCAACGTCGAGGGAGGCGAAGA